>Ga0209382_10003431_pt1 | contig 21970 bp, 22 predicted proteins | sample SoiMetdeltSBSDD5_FD_187599 | JGI IMG/M metagenome (GOLD analysis project Ga0209382, IMG submission 187599) | Bulk soil microbial communities from a Populus tree surrounding site in Tennessee, USA - Soil MetaG P. deltoides SBSDD5 (SPAdes) (version 2) | ecosystem: Environmental > Terrestrial >...
TCAAGATGTCGGCGCAAGGCTACTGGCCTGGAACCTGATAAATGAAGCGAGCGACCGCCGGATCCTTGACGTTATTCTTGTCGATGATAGCAAAGCCGGTCTCGACATGACGCGGCAGGCTGGTGACGCCCGCTGCATCGGCCACGGCGAACTCCACCGCCATGTAGCCCATGTCAAACGGTTTCTGAGCGAGCACCAGGGTGACGACCCCCTTGTCCATGAGTTCGATAGCTGCCTTGGTTGCATCATAAGCGACGACCTGTACATGGCCGCCGAGACCAGCATTGACCACCGCCGTGCCGGCGCCCTGAGCGCTGAACACGTTGGTGCCGAACACGCCAGCCAGATCGGGGTTCTGCTCGAGGACCGCGGCTGTTTGCTGTTGAGCTTTGTTCATGTCGTCGAGATTATAGTCCGGTCCAAGAACCTTGATGTCGGGGAACTCCTTGGCCATCACCTCTTTGAAACCCTGTTCTCGGCCTTCCACCGAGCTCACGTTGGGGTTGGTCGAATTTATGTAGACGGTGCCCTTGCCGCCGATCGACCTGGCCAGACCCCGCGCGGAAATGCGCCCGCCTTCGACGTTGTTCGAACCGATGTAACTGATCGGGAATTTGACCGGGCCGTTCACGTAGTCGCCGTCGCCGAGGAAAGTGTCGACCGTAATCACTTTGACGCCGGCGTCGAGCGCAGCCTTCAGCGGGCCAACCATCTGGTCCTTGTCGGTCGGCGCGGTGATGATGTAGTTCAGGTCGCCACGTGCGACCATTGCGTCGAGAATCGGCGTCTGCGCCTCGACGCCCCAAGTCGGCGGAATCTGAGTCACGACCTCCAGGCCCAGATCCTTGGCCGCCGCCTCAACACCAAGCTGCATCACTTGGTAGAACGGATCGACCACACCAGGTAAAAAGCCGATCTTGATCTTGTCTGCAGCGCTGGCCGTCAGTGAGACAGAAGCCAGTGCAAGAGCAGCCACTGCGACGATAAACGATTTTTTGAGCATTTTTCTTCCTCCCTATTTGTTCGTTAGCCCCTTCTTCTGGTCGTCTTCCAAGAAGATCAACCCGCGCCTTGCGATAATAGCCAAGATTCTCGCAGCTCGTACCGGCAAGTCTAGCGTGCTTGCATGTGTGAATCCATGCCACCCGAATAGGATTGCAATTCTGCAATTGATAAAAAATCGCATGAACTGCGAGGAGGCAGGGAGAGGCCCGAGCTGCGAAATCGGCGAACAGATAAAAACACCCCAATAGACGGCTTTCGCGGCGCATTCTCCGGTTCAAGACCGTCAAGGTGGCCGGATCAAGTCCGGCCATGACAAGTGGGGGTCCCGCGAGGCGACGAGCGGGCTACCTTGCCCTCAGTCGCCGTCTTCCAAGAGGTCGCTCACCTTGGCGTCGGCGCTGGCAACCTGGGCGTCCATCATGCAGGTCACGAGATCCTCGCCCGCCGCCGCCTCGAGCTCGGCCTTGGTCAAGCCCTGGCATTGCGCCTCTTCCAGACAGCGGTCGGCAAGCTTCGCGGCTTCGACATCAGATTGGGGGCGCTCGCCATCGTGGATATTGGCGCACACCCATTGGTCGAGGAAAACTCTCGCCTTGTCGAGGTTCATATCCCCCTCCGCTTCCCCCTTCCGCCAGTTCAAGGCCCAGATGGCACAGCATTCAGACGATTTGATGGTCAAGGCCAGGCCAAGCGCTTCGGGTACGCAACTGCCAGGGCAACTCCAGTTGGTGCAGCTTTCGATCCGTGTTAAGGTTCATGCATGTGGAAACGCTGCCTCGTGGCTGCCTTTCTGATGCTGTCCTTGTCCAGTCGCGGCGGCACGGCGGCCGGTCAGGATTTGGCGGAACTCTCCGACGTCGATCTTGGTTCGGCATATCTGCGGGCGCAACCTTACAAGCAGAGCCTTCTTTTCTCGGAAGCGAGAGAAGAGATTCAGAGGCGCGGTAGCACCAAGATCGCCGAGGCAATCTACGATGGCTTCGTCAGTTCGGCATGTCCGCCTGACAGCTTCGGGTCCGGATATGCAAAAATAATCCAAGATGGCGCCGAGCTGAGCATCCGGCAGGAATCGAAGTCATTGCAGGGTGTCGTGATCAAGGACACCGTTCTTCTGGTCATTCCGCCGAAGAAAGATCTATTGGTCGGAAATATTCTTGAGGACCGCATCGACCTGATCGCCGCATCCGGCGCCTGTTCGATGTCGTTTGCAAGGGCCGTCGACCTTCATGAGGCAGTGCGTGCAGGAGATGTTGAAGCGGTGCGATCGGTGATCGCGTCGGGAGCCGACGTCAATCAATCCGACTCATGGGGAACAGCCTTGGCCATTGCCGTGAGCAAGGGTTCCGACAAGATCGCGGAGCTGCTTATCGATGCGGGAGCGGATGTCGAGAGACCCACATCCTCGACCGTCGGCGCAGAACACCCCTTGCATCTTGCGGCTACGCGCAGCTCGCGCGTGGCAACTGCAAGATTGCTCGTCAGTCGCGGTGCGAAGCTCGACGCTCGCGACAAGTCCGGCCGAACTCCTCTTATCACGGCCATCGTGGCCGACAACATCGAGGTGGCCGACGTGCTGCTTGCCGCTGGCGCCGACATAGACGCCGTCGACAGCAATCTGGGTGCAACTGCACTGTCCTGGGCAGCATGCTTCGGACGGTTCAAGGCCGTCAGTTTCTTGCTGTCAAAAGGGGCTCAAATCAACGGCAAAACAGGTCCAGACGGCGATACTCCGCTCCACCATGCGGTGGTGTGCTGCCACAAGGTGCCCGCCATGATCGAGTTCCTCGTGAAAAACGGCGCCGATGTGAATGCCACGAACAACAAAGGCCTTGCTCCAATCCATCAGGCTTTCAACCAAGCCGAAAAGGACCTGCTGCGAAGTCTGGGCGCCAAGGAGCAGGCGCTCCTGCGGCCGGACTAGGCTGCCATCCAAATCAACCACATCCCGCCGAGCAACAGCACGCCTACCCATAGATAGTCGAAGTTGATCCAGGCACGCTTGAGTATCGCAAGACCGATCCAGCGGTAGACAATGAAGGCCATGGCACCCGTAGTCACGAGCATGGCGGCAGTGTGAACAGTGACGGCCAGCGTGGCGAGGCCAAGGGAAGCCGTTGCCGTGCCATGCATGTGGTGGTGGGCAGTCTGCAAAGGCAAAAGGGCCGGCAGGATCATCAGTCCGGCACCATGGGCCAGGGCCATGACGAAGGACCAAAGTCCGAGGCCGATGAGGCCCGTGGTCATGCCGACGCGAAAGGGATGCCGGTGCCCATAGGCCAGAAGCCAAAATGCCCAAGCAATGAGGACCACCCCTGTCCCGATCGAGAGGATGCTCAAATCAACAAGGCTGCCAAGGAGCATCGCGACCGCAACGGCGGTACAGATCGCAAGGGCATGACCGAGGGCGATGGGCAAGAGAGCGAAAAGCATGAGGCGCTCAGAGCGACGGTAGAGCCCGAGGGCGACGGCGAACAGCCATCCCATGGCAGGATTGATCCCGTGAAAAAGGCCGAGGCCAACCAGTGTCAGCCAGGGCCAGGCCGCCTTCAGGGATAGCAATAGGAATCGGACGAGCAGTCGCCGCCTTCGAGCCTGACCTGATGCGGCAGGTGCGGCGCCGGCCAGTCTACGAAAAACTTGCGATCGAAGCTGATACCGCCATTGGGCTCGGCATTCAGCTTCACCATCCAGCCCTTGAGCCCACCTTCGTAGAACTGCGGGTCAATTGCTCCATAGAGCGAGTTGGTGAAATAGATGCGCTTGCCGTCCCGGCTGATCTCGACCATTTGTGGACCGCCGTTGAGTTTTCCTTTGGCATTGGGATGGCCGGCGCGGGACACGATGCCCCCGATTCTCACCTTTCCGGTCAGCTTGGGGCTCATGGGATCGGACACGTCATATTGCTGCAGATCGCCGGTACCCCAGCAGGATACGTAGAGGAAGCGGTCATCCATCGACAGATCGATGTCGGTGACGAGCGGCGGCACCGCCTTGAACGGCTTGAGAGCCGCCGGCAGAACACTCTCGTCTGCGGGTTCGGCAGGTATCTCGATAACCTTCCGGACCGCCCATTTGCCGCCATCGCGATACCATGTCCAAATGGAGGATGAGAGATCCTTGAGACTGATGACGCAATTGACGAAGCCATGCGTCTTGGTCGGATCATGAGCGGGACGCAGTTCGAAGATGAGCTGGTGCTCCGCGCCAAAATCAATTTCCTGAAGATGCTTGCGCTTGTGCAGGTCCCAAAAATGCAATTTGCGGCCATATCGGCTGTTCAGGAGAACTTCCGGCACCAACCCGTTCTCGAAGGTGTCCGGTGTCCCCCATTCGCTCGTGATGAGCGTGTCATGGCCTAAATGCCACCAGGAATCGTAAGACAATCGCTGAGGCCCCCTGTCCAGCTCCCATTGGCCGAGGACGTCGAAGCTTTCATGGTCCATGAGGAAGATCCCTCCCGGCCCCTTGCCACTGGCATCGGCGATACAGGTGACATATATGCCTTCGGGGCCGCAGTGGATGGTATGCGGGCGGGAATAGTTGGCCTTCTCGGCGATCTCCTTCGGCTCAATGACCTTGACGATTTTCGGCTTTCGCGGGCTCGACTTCGTGTCCAACACATAGATACGCGAGGACCGGAGCCCCGGAACGATGAGATAGCGGCGCTCGGCGTGCGCGTGAGGGGCGTTGGGGCAGAGGCACGAGCTGCAGGCGTTCCACCCGAAATGATGGAGCTCGTCGCCCTTGTTCGACATTTTCACCGATCCCGTAATCGTCGAATAGGTTTTCGATTTCGGATCGACGTCGACCACAGCCAGCGCGTCTGGGACTTTCGCAGCCGGATCGAAGGTTGCGACATAAGCAATGGTTTCGGCGGGCGCCTTCATGGCCATGCGGGGAGAGGGATAAAAAGACGAGTCCGGTGTCCACCTCATGCGCACTCTCCTCCATTCACTCGACCAAGACACACACTATCACTTCAAATGTGACAATATCCAGATGAGATGAACTCCTGCATGCACAAGTTGTGAATGCATGCTGGCACTTTCATGCGTCTGCCGTTTCCGACTCGATCCGGCGTTCGACGGCATCGTCCGTCACGTCCAGCAACTCGTAGATCTCCAGGGGTTTGGCGCGCCCGCGGACGCCGGCGGCGCCAAGCGGCTTCACCCGAATTGCATTGCCGCACTGTCTCAGGGTCGTCTCACTGAGGATGATTTCCACTCCATATTCCTTGCCGAGGGCCTCGAGCCTGCTTGCGACATTCACGACATCGCCAATCGCCGTATAGCTCAGGCGCTCAGCCGAACCGACGTTTCCAATGAGAGCGACGCCGGTGTTGATGCCGATGCGCACGACGGGAGCGCCCGTCAAACCGTCGGGACGCGGCAGGGCGCGCATGGCGCGTCGAATGTCTGCGGCAGCACGGCAGGCCTTGAGCGCATGCTGCTCCTCCGACAAGGGCGCATTCCACAGCCCCATGATGGCGTCGCCGATGAACTTGTCCACTGTGCCGCCCTGGCGATGGATGGCCTGTGTGGCGAGGGTGAGAAAATCGGTCAGGAAGGGCGCAACATCGGCACCATAGATCTCGGTAAGCTTGGTGAAACCCGGGAGGTCGGCGAACATCACGGTGATCTCTTTGAGCTCACCACCGGGCTTGGGTTCGATCCCCTGCTGAATCAGGCTGCGCACGATATCGGCGGGAACATAGAGTCCGAAGGCCTTGAGGCTGCCCGCCATGCGCTTGAGCGCTGCGGAAAGATCGTCGAGCTCCCTGAGCGAGGTCGGAATATGCCGCACCTTGCCGAGCGCGAAGGACTCGACGTGACGCAGCTCTCCGGCGATCCTCTGAATGGGCCGCGCGAAGGCCAGATGGGCGAAGAGCGCAGCCAATACCGCATCGATGAGGGCAAGGAGGGCCACGCCGCCCAGCAGCCATCGCGTGTTGCGATCGATCTCCGCCGTAAAGACGGCACGCGGTATGGCGGTGAGAAGGCGCCAGCCGTTGAAGTCGAGCGACGTCGCCGTCGCGTAATAGTCCCCCTCCTCCGTGGAAACCGTGCCATCCGGCGAGATACCGCCGGCCGATGCCTGACGCAAAGCGGCAAGCAGCGCGCCGCCCGTGTTCTCGGTCAGGGATGCGGACTTCATGCCGCGCACGGAGGAAGCGATGACATTCCCGTTCTCGCCCACGATCACCGCCGCACCCGTCCTGGCGACGTCGAGGCTCGCAAGAAAGTCAGCCAGCCTCTTCAGGTTGATCGTCACCATCAGTACGCCCTGGAGACGATTGTGCTGCTCGAGCCTCGTCGATACGACAGCGGCAGGCTCGAAGCCGTTGGGCAGAATGTCGACCATGCACCACACTTGACCAACGCCATCGAGTGCGGCGCGATACCATTTGCTGCCGAGGGAGACATAGGCGGTCTCGCCCTTGGTGCGTTCCTCGAAGAAAATATCGCCCGGGATCGGCTGGTATCTGTCGCGACGCAAATAACGGCCGCCCGAGGCGAGCGGCGCACCGATCTCCACCATCTCGATCTTGCCGTCGTCGAGCGCGTGGGAGCCGAAGAAACGCCCGTCGGGAAAGCCGAAGCCGATCCAGGATACGGCAGGAAGCGAGCGCAGCACCGACAGGAACACGAATTCACGCTTCACCTCGTCTTCCGCCTTGACGGCGCCCTGGAAAAGAATCGAGCGGATGATCTCGACCGCGCCCTCGGAGGCGCGAAAGGTCGTCTCGAGCTCCTTGCGCACGGCGTTGGCGGTCTGCGAATTGAGCGAGCCGACGACGGATTGGACATTACGGCTCGCCGTCCACATCCAGGACAAATGCACGACAAGCGCGGTGATCAGCACCGCGGCGAGGACGAGCGCCGTCAGGGCCAGGCTCAGTCGCGGGCGAAAGCGTCGCCCGACGTCAGCCTTCGCTGCCGGTGATGAGGCGGGCGCCGCGTTGGTAGGTGACATGAAACCTTATCCAGTCAATGAACACTGCCAGCGGGTTTCGAAGGCCAACCACCGCCGACTATCGTGCGATGGTGGCCAGATTGCCATAGTCACGTTAGACGAATGGCGGGGAAGGCGCACCGTTCATCTGGCGAAGGGGCTCTAGGCGCATGTTGGCGTTACCTGCGGTTGCGTGCATGTCAGCGCTTGGCGAAGAGGAAGCGGCCGGCGGCATGATCGAGCGAGACGACGCCAGCGCCGCGCGCGAGCATCAGCAGGAGCAGGCTTGCCCAGAGAAGGTGCTCGCTCCAATGGCCTGGAAATACAAAGAGCTGAATGACGGCGACGACGCCGAGCAGCGCCAACGCAGCAAAGCGCGTGAACAGCCCGAGGAGAATGAGCGCGGAGCCGCCAAGCTCAGCTGCCGTCGCCAGGGTCGCGGCGATATCCGGCGGCAGCAGCGGCACGCGATACTCCAAGGCGAAAAGCTGCAGCGTCACCGGCCAACTCGCGAGCTTCGAGTGCGCGGAGTTCCAGAACACGTTGAAGATCGCCACACGTCCGGCAAGCTGCACGAGTGAAAGCGGAATGCGATCAGCGAGCGCAAGCAATGACGCGTAGGCGCCGGCGGGACGCGAGGGTGAAAGCGTCGTGGTCAAGTTGGTGATATCGGCTGGCCTCCTGTCAGCGGGCATGTGAATCGTCGATCGCGATCACGAGACCGGCGCCGAAGAGCGTGAGGATCTCATGAACGAGGTTGAACTGGGGATCGCGGGCGAGCGCCCGGGCGGCCGCATGGTCGATCTCGGAGCCGACACCGATGCTCCGCCAGAACACGTAGCGGGCAGAGCTTAGGTCCATGAAGCGGACGTTTTCACCTGAGCACATGACGGCGGTGTAGGTCGTGCGGCGCGCCACCGGCACTGTCTCAGGATGGGTTCCCTGAAGGAGCGGGAGGAGCGGCCAGCGTGACAGAACGAGCTGCAGCGAGGGTTGCAGGACGAGCCGCAATGATGATCGGCCCACTTCGGCGAGGGCCGTGGGTAGCAGTGCTCGTTCCTCAGGAGCCGTGAGGGCGGCGTGGACGGCCCACTCGAGCGATGCGAGCGCAGGCAGAATGGGTGCGGTCCGGCATGCGGGAAACCGGGCGAGAAAAAGCGGAAAGCTGCTACCATAGGCGGAAAGCCGCGGCTCCCTTGGAGGATGGGACCGAACGAATTCGTTCGCCGCATAGCTGAAGAAACGCTCATCGCCCAGCCGCGCCGTCACCGGAAAGACGGCCTTGAGATGACGGACAAGCGATAGGAAGGTGTTGTTTCGATAAATGCCGAACCGGCGCAGGGCATCGGCAGACGATGCTGTGATCTCGCCTGCCAGGGGAGCGGCCTCGCCACTGAGGATGGCCTGTGTCATCGCGGTTTGGAGTTGGGCAAGGTTACGCATGGGCGGCTTCCCCTCTGAGGTGGGTGGCCAGCGGATGATGGTCGCAGACGGCGACGCATGCCGCCGCAGTGCGGCTTGGCGGCAGGAACCCTTGGGTCTTGTGCGCAACCTTCGCCTCAGGAACGGCCTCGTCCATCTCCATGCCAACGGACGCCGCAAGCAGGTCGGCCCACATTGCCTCGCCCAGCAAGGTGACGAGAGGCGGAAGATCGGAGTCCCATTCGATCAGCGTCGGCCGAGGGCCGAAACGCTCTACGGCGCTGCGATAGAGCGACCAGACCTCCGAGGCGACGCAGGAGCCATGATTGTCGATGAGAACCGGTCCATCCGGCGTCTCATTGGTCGCATGGCCTGCAAGGTGAATCTCGCCGATGGCCGACCCCGGCAGACTGGCCAGATAGGCCTCAGCGTCGAAACCGAGATTATGGGCCGATACATAGATGTTGTTGACGTCGAGCAGCAAGCCGCAGCCCGTGCGCTTGACGATTTCAGTCAAGAACTGCGGCTCGGCCATGGTTGAGCGCGCGAAGCCGACATAGGCTGCGAGATTTTCAATCAGGATGGGGCGCTTGATCGCATCCTGGGTGCGCTCGACATTGTGGCAGACCAGGTTCAGCGCCTCCTCGTCGTAGGGAACCGGCAAGAGGTCGTTCAGGTAAATCCCATCCCCGACACTCCAGGCAAGATGTTCGGACACCATTGCCGGCGCAAACCGGTCGCACACGTCCTTGAGGCGCGCCAAATGGGCATCGTCGATGCCCCGGGCGGAACCGAGCGACAACCCCACGCCATGAACGGCCACATGATAATGCCCGCGCACCTGCTCGAGGCCCGCCCTCGCCGGGCCGAAGTTCATGTAATTTTCCGCATGCACCTCAAGCCAGCCGACACCAGGGCGAGTTTCCAGAATTTGCGCCATATGGGGGCCGCGCAAACCAATGCCTGCGACCACGGGAAGGGAAGCGGGGGAGGGTAACGTCGGCATGGGACTCTCCTGGGCTGAGCTGGCTTGAGGATCTGCGCGTGGTTTAGGCCTTTGGCTCGGTGCTGCCGGCAGTGAGCTTTGAGCAGGTGCCGGCCGGCACATAGACCCAGGCATCGCCCTGATTGTCGGTGGTCGCCGTTCCAGCACAGGAATGGGTGTTGGTCTGGCAATCGTTCATGCCGGCTTTCGACACGCCGTAGCATTTCTCGAATGAAAATTCAGGCTGAGGGGCAGGGCCGCTGCGGGCAGCGCCGGCAATCGCCAGCGTGGCGATGGCAGCGATGGCGGAGGCGGCAACATATTTGCTGTTGATCATCGATAATCTCCTACAAGCTTGCTTTCGTTGAGACAGTTTCCGTTCACCTGTCGCAACCACTCTGCGACAGGGCGGAGGCGAATAAAAATGCCGTCCCCGCATGAATACGATACCGGCGTCTTATCAATCGCGACCAATCACTCTCCATCAAAATTAGGTGCGTCGTGAAATCAGCCTGCTTCAACACCGGCTTGTCGTCGTAGGCTGCCATCTCGTCCTTGGTGTTGGCAAAGGCGTGACCCAGCTTTGCCTTGCCAGTTCCGGTGGGGAATGTTCTTCTTCCTGAAACGTAAAAAACCGCTCTTCGCGAAGGGATCCCACATGATCGACAAGCCCTCTCATTGCGTTGCGGTCGTCCAAGCCGCTCCGGTGGCTTTCGACACCACTCGCACTCTTCAAAAAACTGCGGATCTGACTGCTGAAGCCCGCCGAAAGGGAGCACGTCTGGCGCTTTTTCCTGAGGCTTTCATCTCGGCTTATCCCCGAGGTTTAGGGTTCGGAGCGGTCGTCGGATCACGCACGGCCGAAGGCCGAGAGCAGTTTCGGCGCTATTGGGAAAGTGCCATCGAGGTTCCCGGACCCTATGTCGAAATGTTGGCAGAGATTGCAAGGACCAACCGCATCCATCTCGTCATGGGAGTCATCGAACGCGATGGAGGCACCCTCTATTGCACAGTAATTTTCTTCGGACCGGACGGGCGATACCTGGGCAAGCACCGCAAGCTCATGCCGACGGCCAGTGAGCGTCTGATTTGGGGTTATGGCGATGGTTCAACACTGACAGTGGTTCAAACGGAGATTGGTCGCGTCGGTGCGGTGATCTGCTGGGAAAATTACATGCCGCTCCTGCGCACCGCCATGTATGCCAAGGGTATTCAAATCTATTGCGCCCCCACCGCAGATGGCCGTGACTCCTGGTTATCCACCATGCGGCATGTTGCACTGGAGGGGCGCTGCTTTGTGCTTTCCTGCAACCAGTTTGCCCGCCGCCGCGACTATCCCACCGATTATCCCACCGAGTTTGGCGATGACCCGGAAACGGTCTTGTCGAGAGGGGGGAGCTGCATCATTGGCCCGTTAGGGCATATTCTTGCCGGTCCAGACTTCAGTGGCGAAACCATTCTCACAGCCGAGCTCGATCTTGGCGAGATTGCGCGTGCGCGGTTTGATTTCGATCCGGTCGGTCACTATGCACGGCCAGACGTTTTCCGATTGATGGTCGATGAGTCGAGCCATGCTCCGGTTGCCTTTCGCAATGCAATTTCCGAGGAAGCTCTCACGAATGATGTTGGGGATACGCGCGATTCCGACATGGTCGCGAGGCTCATGCCCACCTAAGGCCTGCTGAACGCCGTCGCTCACGCTCATCGAACTGTGATACACTGAAGTGGTTTTAGTCGCGCGGCTTATCAGGGAGGATGTTATGCCAATCTACATCTCACGCGGACGATTTACCTCGCATGCCATCAACGGAATGGTGACCAATCCAGAAAATCGCGAACAGGTCGTTGCCAAGTTGTTCGAGAGTGTGGGCGGTAAACTCATAGGATGGTATTTGACCTTTGGGGCTCATGACTGGCTCGTGATCGGCGAATTTCCGGATGAGAAGGCTGCTGCTTCCGCAATCCTGGCTGCTGCCGCGGGCGGCAGCTTGTCTGATGTGGAAACCAATGTTGCCATGTCTGCCAAGGATGCTGAAGCAACGTTCCGAAAGGCGCAGCAAGCAGCAAAGAACTTCCGGAGCGCAGGACAACGGTAGCGGATGACAACTTGAGCCGAAGCGGCCACGGGAAGGCACAGCCACAGCCGCACGCGGCAATGCATCCGATTAATCGGTAAGACCGACCTTGCGATAGCCCTCCACGTTGCGCCATGCGGCAATGATGGCCGCAACCGAACGCTTCAAATCATCATCTCGCATGCCGCCGGAGATCACAGACAGGCGCATGATGGCGCGATTTTTCCAGCGTGCTCCAGCGGCAAAACATTCACCAGCGGCTTGAACGTGTTCGATTACCGCATTGGTATGCCGATCAGCCTCCGCACCCTCTTCAGCTGAGCCGAAACGAACGGCAAGCTGATTGAGCACCACATCGTTCAACACGAACACACCCGGCTCGGCGGTCAAGGCTTCGGCCATCTGTCGTGCGAAGCGGCAGTGGCGGGCAACCATCTGCGCAATGCCGTCTCGCCCCAAAGTTCGGATCACGGCCCAGGTCGGGAAGCCGCGTGCCCGGCGGGAAAGCTCCGGCACGAAGTAGGAGGGGTTGCGCTCGCCCTCCGCGACGTGAGGCAGATAGCTCGCCGTGTTGGTCATGGCGCGGGCGTGTGCTTCGGGGTGGCGGACGATGGCATAACCCGTGTCATAGGGTGTCTGCAGCCATTTGTGGCCGTCGGTTGCCCAAGAGTCGGCGAGCTCACAACCCTGGGCGAGGGTCGTGGTCTCGGGCGCGGCGCGCGCCCACAGACCGAAAGCGCCGTCAACGTGAACCCAGGCACTCTCCTCATGCGCGATGCTTGAGATTTCAGCGATAGGGTCGAAGGCGCCGGAATTGACGTGACCGGCCTGGGTGACGACGATTTTCGGGCCCGAGGTTTTCACGATCTCTGATTCGAAGGCAGCAAGCTTGATCCTGCCCATCGCGTCCACGGGAAGGCGCGTCACTCGGCCATGACCCAGCCCCAAGAACTGGAGTGCAGAAAAAATTGAGCTGTGCGCCTCATCGCCGATCAGCACGTGAATTTCCGCCGCGGCAAAAAGGCCGTTGGTCTCGACATCCCATCCTGTCTTGCGCAAAACCTCACCCCGCGCAGCGGCGAGGCAGGTGAAATTGGCAATGGTCGCGCCCGTTACGAAGCCGACCGAACATTCCCGTGGCAAGTCGAGGAGTTCGAGAAGCCATTGCGCCGCAATCTCCTCACAGGCGGCCGCTGCAGGCGTGGGCGTGTGGCCGCCCACATTCTGGCCCCAAGCGCTCGTCAGCCAATCAGCAGCAACGCCAGCGGGATGCGATGAGCCGATGACCCAGCCGAAGAAACGAGGCCCGGCCATGGCCCCCAACCCCTGTTCGGAAAGCGCGGCCAGTTCTTCGATGACGGCCGGCACCTCCTTGCCCAACTGCGGCAGGGGCATGGAGAAGAGCTGGCGCATCTCAACATATGTCTTCTCAGGCCGCTGCGGTCTTTCGTGCAGGCTCTGTCGATAATGGATGGCGTGGGAGGCGGCGAGGCTAAGTGCCTGGCGATTGTCCTCATTCCAGGCGCCGGGCGCGTCATCGTCTGTGCCGCGTGTTGTTCGTTTTTCCATGTCCACCTCCAGCTGCGTAACAGGCGCTCAAAAGAGATTCCCGGGAAAATGGTTGGATTTTTCCAAAACCTCGTCCATTGCTGTAGTAATACATCAAAACCCTCGCAGGAGAGGTCGCCTTGCAGCCGGAGCAACGAAGGCTCGCAGCGATTTTGGCAGCCGACGTCGCTGGGTATTCGCGATTAATGGCCGCCGATGAAGTCGGAACCTTGGCATGCCTAAATCAGCTTCGGGCCGAAGTCATTGAACCCAAGATCAGCCAGTTCGGTGGACGTGTGGTCGGTTCGGCCGGAGACAGTCTGCTTATCGAGTTCACGAGTGCTGTCAATGCGGTTGAGTGCGCAGTTCAGATGCAGAGCGCCCTAGCAGCGCAAAACTCCAAACTACCTGATGATCGTCGCATGGAGTTTCGCATGGGCATCAATCTCGGCGATATCATCGCCGAAGCTGATACAATTTTTGGAGACGGGGTAAATATTGCAGCACGTCTCGAAAAGCTTGCCGAACCGGGTGGTGTCTGCATCGGACGCAGTGTTTACGACCAGATTAAAGGCAAGTTGCCTCTTGCCTACAGCGATCTTGGTGCGCAACAGGTTCGCAACATTCCTGAGCCGATCCATGCGTATAGGGTTCAGCTGAGCGCTTCAATTGCGACGTCTCGGCAAACTCTTGACTTGCCCGATAAACCGTCAATCGCTGTTCTTCCTTTTGAAAATATGAGTGGGGATTCTGAGCAGGAGTATTTTGCGGATGGCATGGTGGAGGACATTACTACCGCTCTGTCGCGCATGCGCTGGCTATTCGTCATCGCGCGTAACTCAAGCTTTACCTACAAGGGTCAGGCGATCGATGTGAAACGGGTGGGTCGCGAGCTGGGCGTCCGCTACGTATTGCAGGGCAGCGTCCGCAAGGCTGGAAGCAGAGTGCGCATTACAGGCCAGCTTATCGATGCTTCGACGGGTGCTCATCTGTGGGCCGACCGGTTTGACGGCAAGCTCAAGGATGTATTCGATCTACAGGATCAGGTGACAACGAGCGTGATCGGCGCGATTGCCCCCAAACTGGAGCAAGCGGAAATCGAAAGGGCCAGCCGCAAGCCGACGGAGAGCCTCGGCGCCTATGATTATTTCCTGCGCGGAATGGCGGCCTTTCATAAATACACCAAGGAAGCCAATAACGAAGCATTGGTGCTTTTTTCGCGCGCTATTGAGATTGATCCAAATTTCGCTTCCGCTCATGCGATGTCCGCGCGCTGCTATTTGCAGCGCAGGGGATATGGTTGGGTGACCGACCACGCACGAGAGGTCGGTGAAACGGCGAGGCTGGCACGGCGGGCGGCAGATTTGGGACGGGAAGATGCAGACGCGCTCAGTTCAGCCGGACTTGCCCTCGCTGTTGTCGTTGGTGACCTTGATGATGGCGCCGCACTCATCGACAGGGCTCTGACGCTCAATGCGAACCTGACATGGGCGTGGCTCTCCAGCGGCTTTGTAAAGGCATTTATCGGTGAAGCCGAAACCGCAATCAACCACGCCGCCCGTGCCATGCGACTGAGCCCTCATGATCCTCAAATGTTTGCCATGCTGACCGCCACCGCATTTGGGCATTTCCTTGCTGGTCGCAATGTTGAGGCGTTGTCATGGGCAGAAGCCGCAGTGCGAGAGCTACCGGTTTTCGTTATGGCAAATTGCGTCGTTGCTGCAAGCAGCGCACTCGCGGGGAAGCCGGAAGAGGCGGCTAAGGCAATGGCACATGTGCGTCAACTTAATCCTACGTTGCGTCTAACAAATCTTAAGGACCTCGCCCCTATCCGACGTTCTGTTGATTTTAATCGATGGTCAGAAGGCCTGCGAAGAGCCGGGCTGCCTGAATGAAATAGCAGCCCGAGTTGGCTGGACTACTGCCTTTGGCAAGTGGCGCGGGTCAGGAGTGTCGAGAACTCGGCAAGGACAGTCGCTTGCCTTCCGAATGAGATTTACGGCACTGTGTCTGAACGGAATTCCGGATAACTCCGACGGGCCACCGAGCTGTGTTAGAAATTTGCCACATCAGCAAGAGTTTTGACGGGAACGCAGCCCTTCGCGATGTGTCGATCACCGCGACTACCGGAAAAGTGCTGGCCATCTGCGGTGAAAATGGTGCTGGCAAGACAACCTTGATGAAAATCCTGTCGGGCGCGATCGAGCCTGACGAGGGGCAAATTCTATTCGATGGAGTAAATGTAGCAGTTGGTGATCCACAGCATGCGATGAACCTCGGTATTCACACTGTCTATCAGGAGCTGAGTCTACTTCCGCATCTGAGCGTTGCTGAAAATATCCTGCTTGGTCGATTACCGCACCGCTCGCCGCGCTGGGTTGTGGATTGGAAATCAACCGCGAAGCGTGCCGCCGAAACCATTCGCGAATTTGGCTTCGAGGAAATCGATGTCAGTTCCCTTGTTTCGACCTTCTCTGTTTCCGTTCAGCAGATAATAGAGATTGCCAAAGCGCTTGTGGTTAATCCGAGGATCCTCATTCTCGACGAGCCATCTGCGGTTTTGTCGGCTCATGAGAGCCAGATACTGTTTCGCAAGATTCGCCAGTTGAGTGCGAGTGGCACAATCGTTTTGTATATATCGCACCGTTTGGATGAGATTTTCGAAATATCGGACGAAGTTCTTGTTTTGAAGGATGGGGTGAGCGTTCTGTTTGCCGAGACCCCCAAACTCGACCGAGACGGCGTCATCAAAGCAATGGTTGGACGATCCCTCGATGCCATCTATCCGGCCCGTAAACCATCTGTCGGCGATCTTGCCTTGGAAGTGCGTCACCTCTCGCATGAACCCGCGTTTAGCGATGTGAGTTTCGAGGTTCGGGCCGGTGAGATCGTCGGAATGTTCGGGCTGGTCGGAAGTGGCAGAACCGAAATCGCACGAGCAATCTTTGGAGCGGAGCCCGCAAATGACGGAGAAATCCTAGTTTCCAGCAGGCAGGTATCAATCGTTTCTCCGGGCCATGCGGTTGCCCATGGCATTGCTTTCCTTACTGAGGATCGCAAGCGTGATGGCCTGGCCCTGGACTGCACCGTCGTTGACAATGGCGCACTTGCATCCATGGACATGTATTTGCGGCATGGTCTACTCGATCGCAGACTTCAGCGGAAAGTCGTTGTTGAGAAGCTTGATGAGCTGAATGTCCGACCCCGCGGTGCGCGAGGCCCCGTGCGCCAGCTGAGTGGCGGCAATCAACAGAAAGTGGTGCTCGGAAAATGGATGCTGGTCAAAAATACTCGCATCTTTATCTTCGACGAACCGACACGCGGAGTCGATATTGCGACGAAGGTCGAGATTTATCGAATGTTGGCTGAACTGGCTTCGAGCGGCCAGGCCATACTTCTCATCTCGTCAGAAATGCCAGAACTTCTGGGCATCTGTGACCGCCTTCTGATCATGCGCAAGGGGCGTGTTGCTGCTCGTCTCGAACGAAGCGAGTTCAATATGGAAACAATCTTCGCCTATGCGGCGGGAATTAGAACGGAAGGAGTTGCGGCCTGATCGATGACCACGGCAATCGGAGACCAGCAAGCAAAACGAGAACCCCAGTATAGACGGTTCTACCGATTCAATATCGCCAATGTTGGGTTCACTCTTGCCATTCTGACTCTGGTGATCGTCGCCAGTATCGTTTCGGATGTATTCCTGACTGAACGCAATCTAGTCAGCATTTCGCGCCAGCTTGTCACCAACGGCCTTCTTAGTCTTGGAATGCTACTGGTTATTCTAACCGGTGGAATTGATTTGTCGGTCGGACCGGTGGTGGCTTTCTCGGGACTGCTCGCCACGGGTCTGCAGGCACATATGCCTTTTCCCGCCGCGATTGCTGTTGCCCTCGCCATGGGCCTCGCTGTGGGAATCTTCAATGGGTTCATGATAGCCCGATTCAAGCTTCAGCCATTCATTGTGACCTTGGCAACAATGGGGAGTTTGCGTGGTTTGCTGTATGTTTATTCGGAGACGCCGCAATATCCAACCGATCCTCTGTTCCGGAGCCTGCTCGGCGGTGGTTTTATTGGGCCTCTGCCCGTTCCAACTCTTATCCTGCTTTGCGTGATCCCGCTCGTTTGGTTCTATCTGAACCACACGATCTCCGGGCGCGCGGTCTACGCCATGGGTGTGAATTCGGAAGCTGTGCGTCTTGCCGGGATCAACGTCCGACGCCATTTGGTTGCCGCTTATGCGGCTTGTGGGTTTCTAGCCGCCTTCGCCGGCGTGCTGCTAGCTTCCCGGCTGGGAATTGCCCAGCCGAGTGTGGGAATTGGTTATGAACTCGACGCCATAGCAGCTGTGGTCATTGGCGGCGGTATTCTCGGTGGCGGTGGCGGCACGGTCCTCGGTGTCGTGGGCGGTGTCCTGGCCTTGGCTCTTGTCGACAACGTCCTCAATCTATTCAATGTGGAATCCTATTATCAGCAGTTCCTCAAGGGGTTGATTATCCTGGTGGCTGTGTTAGCCCGACGAAAAGTGCCTTGAGGCAAACGGACTATGGTCCGCAAACAACGGAGAAGGGAGAGAACCAGTGAAGCATTTCGGCAAGTTGCTAACCCTCATGCTGCTTTGGGCCGGGGCCGCCACTGCAGGCCCCGCAGCCGCAAAGGATCTCAAGATAGGCGTCGTAAATCTATCCCTTTGCTGTGCCTATTTCGTCGGCATGGACTTGGCGGTGAAGGATGAGGCAAAAGTATTCCCCAACATCACTGTAATTTCTACCGATGCCAAGGGAGACGTGGCCAAGCTTACATCGAATGTGGAGGATTTGCTTAGCCAAAAGGTTGATGGGCTCATCATTAGCGGTGCTTGGATCGAGGCCGCACCAGAGGCACTCGATGCCATCAAGGCGGCCGGAGTGCCTGTTGTTCTCGTCGACCGTATGCTGAAAGGCGGGGATTTCACAAGTTGGATTGGTCCCGATAACTATGCCATCGGCGTAGGTATTGGCGATTACATGGTCAAACGGCTGAACGGCAAGGGTCTCGTGGTCATCCTGCGCGGTGGACCGGCTGACAATTCGATCGGTCTCGATCGCACCAACGGCGTTCTTTCAGTCGTCGAGAAGTCAGATATCAAAGTTGAGAAGGCTCCAGACTTTGGCGGTTGGAGTGTTGATGGCGGTTTCAAACTGATGGAGGACATGCTCACCAAGCATCCAGAAATTGACGCGGTGTTCTGCGAGAATGACTCAATGTGTCAAGGTGCACAGAAGGCAATCAAGGATGCTGGCCGCTCAGATAAGATGTTTCTCACCTCGGTCGACGGCGAGAAGGGGACGCTCAAGGAAATCATGACCGAGGGCACCAACTACGGGGCGACAGGGCATAACAATTCTGATCAGATCGGTCGGGCCAGTTTTCATCGTCTGATGGCCATACTGGCCGGTGCCGAAGCCCCGCAGAAGACGGTGCTGCCTTCACCAATCATCACAAAGGAGAACGCGGTTAAGTTTTACAATCCCGACAGCGTATTTTGAACGTATCGAGGAAAGGGCAGCAATGTCCGTTCCCATTTCGGTCGGAGTTGTTGCGCTGGTCTATGTTTCGATGGCTTACCGAGTCCATTCTGAATCTAATGCCGATGGCCGGTTGGTTCACGAGGCCGGCACGCCCTATCGCAAGCCCTAGGGATTTGGCTGATGCTTGACCACAAATGTCTATGACTGATCGTCGTAAGGCGTCCCGTTTCTGTGGAGATAGACATATTTCTGATCTCCATTGATATTGCGCCAAATCATGTCATGATCCGGATACTCGCCATCGTCTCCTGGTGAACGATCGCCTATTTCCAGAAATAGCGCATCGCCGCTGCTACGATTAACAAGGTGATGACCATCGGGCTTGCCTGCTGGAAAGCCAGCAGCCATTCCTGGCGCCAGTATCTGCTCACCACTATTACTGATGAGCACCAGCTCACCTTCCAGCATGAAGATGAACTCATCCTGCTTGGTATGCCAGTGCCGCAGAGAGGATGCACAGTCTGGGGGGTAGTCGGGTCAGATCCACACCGAAATTGGCAAGCCCCAAAGCATCGCCCAATCTGCGCCGTTCTCCAGCTTCTGTGGTACCCCGAAATACCCGAGGGTAGTCGGAGCCAGTCACGGCTTTTACGGTACTCGGGTCAAGAGCAGGAAGTTGAGGTCGCCTAGCTTGCACCATGTTGAAACTCCCCTTGCAATTTCACAGTCGTCAGGCCTTGCCCCAGCCCGGTTTTGCAGCCGCCTGCTTTACCTACGTCGCCCATTTGTGCCTCGTCGAGATCGTCTTTGTGGATGTCGATCCAGCGCTGTGTCCTTACCCGTGCCTACGCCATAGGGTCAAAAGCTAGTTGGGCCTAATTCAAGGTGCAGCACCCGGCACCATCCGAACGTGCGACCTCTGCCTGAGGAGCCATCGCACAGGTATCCCTTAGCAGGCCGCTCCATGTTGCCGCCGCGCCGGCCATGGTCTATATGTCGGCGGCGCTCGCCTTCAAAAGCACCCGTAGCTCAGTTGGATAGAGTGCTGCCCTCCGAAGGCAGAGGTCGCACGTTCGAGTCGTGCCGGGTGCGCCAATATTTCAATAGCTTGGATAACTGGCTTGGCCCGGTATTCGCGCTAGCAATCAAATTGCAATCATGCTGAAGCGAAATCGCTTGTCGCGGAGCCGCTAGGGGCATATCACGCTCCCCAGGTGCGTTCCAGCACGTCAATCCAATTCTCTTGACAGAGCTTGCTCATCACATCGTCCGAGAACCCGCGCGAGGTTAGAGCATCGCGTAGACTGCCGAGACCAGAAACATCGCCAATCGCCTCGGGGACTTTGGCGCCATCGAAGTCGGAGCCAAATCCGATGCGCTCAATCCCGACGTGCTGGATCAAATGGTCGAGATGGCGCAACAGCACGTCGAGCCCCGTCCTGCTTTCGACTTGCCCGTCAGGTCTTAGGAAACAGGTAGCGAAATTGATTCCGACAATGCCACCGGAGTCGCGGACCGCGGCGAGTTGTGGATCGGTAAGATTACGCGCATGCGGACAGACAGAATGAGCATTGGAATGGGTGGCAATTAAGGGTGCGTTGCTCAGGCGTGCTACGTCCCAAAAGCCTTGCTCGTTTAGATGAGAGAGATCGAGCGCAATCCGACGCTCATTACAGGTTCTGACGAGGTTTTTTCCGAGTTCGGTTAGCCCGGGTCCTGTATCGGGAGTGCTCGGAAAGCGAAAGGGCACGCCGTGGCCAAAAATGTTTGGCCTGCTCCACACCGGGCCGATAGAACGAAGACCTGCCTCATACAGTACATCAAGCGAGTTGAAATCTGCGTCAATTGGCTCGGCACCTTCAAGATGCATGACAGCAGCGAGTACATCAGAGGCTATGCAGGAACGAATTTCTTTTGCACTACGGCATACTTTGAACTTTCCACCGGATCGCCTCTCAATTCTGAACAAGATGGCGGCCATGGCCAGTGCCGAGCGAAGGGTTTCTTTCGCCGATATTAATCCTGGCAGTGGAACGTCGTAACTTTCGCCTCGCATCAGCTCGTTGACGTCCGCCTCGTCCCTTGAGGAGACAAAAATAGCGAACATGCCACCGGCAAAGCCACCAATGACCGCGCGTGGAAAATCGAGTTGGCCATCTTTCTCGCCCTCGAGGAATAGCTGCTCCACTCCCGGGCTCTGCTTGTTGAAAAGCCGGAGCAGAACATCATTATGACCGTCAAAAATGGGAATAGGAGAACGCATTGACATGGCTTTCGGTTTGTTGATCGTGACTATGCCATTTGCACCGGCTTGGCCTCAATGGCTGGCACAAGAGTGCGCCCGAGTCTGCCCGGCACAAATTATGACAATGAAGGGAAGCCGATTGCCCATTTGGGCAGGGAAGTGAGCGAGGGCGCCCTGAAGTTTGCCGGCACTGCCTCACGATACTTTCAGGCCAAGCCCGGGAGGAGCTGCAGGCGCAAATAGATAAGCTGGCGAGGGAGCGCGTGCGGGCTTAGCCTGGCCACGGAAATTCCGGCCTATTCAAGGCCAAACGGAAAACTGCGGAACCTTAGAAAGTTTCGGGGAAACTGGGAACGTTACCCTCCGAAGGCAGGGATCGCACGTTCGAGCCATGCCGCGTGCGGGTCTCGCTGTTTTCAGCTTTTTCGCGCCTTGGTGCCGGCAGCTGCAGAATGCTCGCCCTCTGGCCCTTCTTGAGCATGTTCAGAAGAACGATGGTGCCATCCGCAAATTCGAGCGCATCGTGGAAGTGATAGGGGTTCTCGACATCGACCTGGCGGAAGATCGCCGTGTTCTCGCCGATGCTTCTATAGAATAAGAGGCCCTTCACCTTCACATCGTGGTCAAAGGCCAGCTCCGTCCCCGGCAAGAGACAGATAGCGGTCGAGCGGTCATCCTCAGCAGCGAAGCCGTGGGTCAGCGTGCCAAGGAAACCCTGGGTGATAAGTCTGTCGCCCAAGCGTGCCGCACGCGAGCGCACATGTTCCATACTATAGTCGCACATTGCAATCTTGCTCCCATTCACAGCAGTAGCCGTCCGTGGTGTAACAGAAGAAAAGATGCGATCTCCGATTTCGTTCCCGGGGCACTGAGCTTTAAGGCTGGAAGCTTGGGCCGACTAGCTCCGTCTCCAGCTCAAGCTTGAGCTTGGCTGGGAACCCGACCCCAAAACCCCGCGTTAGCCTCAATGATTATGGAGGCCAATTTGGTGGACACGTTCCTGGTAGCGTTCCATGGCGGATACTGGCGCATCGGCTATCAGGACCATTGGTACGGATCCTATGCCGACAAGAGAACGGCGAAGAGAATGGCGGTGAGCATTGCCCGGGCCTACGGAGAACTTCCCACGAAAGTGGCCGTGCGAGAGCCCAATGGTGCGGAGGAAGTGATCTGGAACCCGCTGACTGATGTGGCAGGGACAGCAAATGTCGGAGGCGAGCGATGAAACTCA
>Ga0209382_10003433_pt1 | contig 21968 bp, 16 predicted proteins | sample SoiMetdeltSBSDD5_FD_187599 | JGI IMG/M metagenome (GOLD analysis project Ga0209382, IMG submission 187599) | Bulk soil microbial communities from a Populus tree surrounding site in Tennessee, USA - Soil MetaG P. deltoides SBSDD5 (SPAdes) (version 2) | ecosystem: Environmental > Terrestrial >...
AGCACGGGCGAGTTGGGCAACCTGGCGTTTCTGGATGTCCCGGCGCGCTTGGCTCGCAAACTGTTGGACCTGGCGCAGAATCACGGGGTGGCCGAGCCGAAGGGTGTGCGCATCAATTTGGCATTGACGCAAAGCGACCTCGCCAGCCTGGTGGGGACGACGCGGGAAAGTATCAACAAGGCGCTGAGCGCTTTTCGCCGCCGAGGCTTGATCCTGATGGAGCAGGGGGACATCATCATCCTTGACCCGGACGCGCTGCGGGAATTGAGTTCGTAGCCTCCCTAATAAATACAACCGAAAATTTAACCGCTGAGGGCGCAGAGAAGTTGAAAACTTGGCCGACGCTGCTCTACGACACTAAGCTGCATATGCCAGTACTCGTACTCGTCGCCTTGCTAGGACGGACGAATCGCCAGGGCAATCGCATCTTATTGGGCCAAGATGGTCATGAGATACTCTTCGCTCCAACCGGCACGCAGGCGCTTGCCTTGGATGCCTTGTTTGACCGTCTTTTCCCGGCGGAGCAGGTTGAGCGCCAGATGACGAAGCACCACAAAGTTTTCCTGAGCGTGGCCCAGCCGCAGGCGACTCGCGTCTTCATTTAGGGCTGGCGACCACGCAGCCTTTCTGCGCTACCACTTGGCGCAGCAACCGAGGCGCTTGTGCGTCAACTTCCAACCGGGCTAGACTCTGGCCGCCTTCAGGCAAAATCACCATACAGAACTCACCTTTTCAACTTCAGACTATTTTTCAGTCTCATTATGGGAGTGATTGTCCAGTGACAACCTAGCGATTGACCGCCCATTTCTGGAGAACCGGAGTGGCTTATCTGTGAAGTTCTGCGAGAATCTGTGAATCGCTTGCCTCTTCGTTACGAAACATGCGAGAGTATGATACGATCTGCCTGACTCCCGGCCGAGAGTGAGGTGGTAGTGCCAAAATTCTGCAAAGCGCGGTTACCGAACCAGCACCGGCCAAGCTCCCCAGGCCAGGATGAGCAACCCCAAGATGAACAGGACCAAGCGTAATCCCGCTCTAGAAGGAGGCGGGGCTAGGTGCGGCACCACAATCGCGGCATTCTGGAAAGCATTAAGAATGCGCTGATTGACGTAGAGCTGGACGCGTAAATAAAGGATATAAACTGCTAAACCTACAAAGAAAATCACTGCCAGAGCGGACATGAAAGTCTCCTTTCCGATTCATTGAGTGATTGTCTGTGTCCATTGCGCTCTCAGAATACTTGATCTGCTCTCTAGCCACACCCTGAAAGGGGAGGAATTCTTTCATAACCTATTGGGAGATTCGAGCCAATGCAAACACAGACGACTTTGGTCGCCACGTTAGGGGGGAAGCCGCACTTGATTTCTTTCCTGTTGGATTTGCTCTTAAAGCGGGGAGAAAAGATTGACCAGGTGATTGTGGTCTACCTGGCGCACTATCCGCGTTCCAAAGCTGCCTATGAATGCTTGAAGACCGAGTTCAGCGGGAATTACTACCGGGGCCATTCTTTTGAATTTTGGGGCCATCCCATCCAGGCAGGCCGGGCGGAGTTAGTGGATATTCGCACGCCGCCGGAAGTTGATATTGTGCATCAAAACATCTACAGCCTGTTCAGCGAACTCAAAGAGAAAGGGCAGCGGATTCACCTAGGGTTAAGCGGCGGGCGGCGGCTGATCTCGATGGTTGCACTCACCGCAGCGATGCAATATCTCACGCCCGCTGACCGGCTCTGGCATATCCACGCCGGACCGGAATTTATTGACCAGGCCAATGATCCGGTCATTCTGCACGCGCCGCCGGAGGCCGACCTGCGCCTGGTCCCGGTTCCCTTTGTCCCGTGGGTGGCCTACTTTCCCGGCCTAACGGCTCTTTTGAATCGTTCGCCGCGTGAGGTACACGAGTCCGTGCGGGGCTGGTTGGATGCGGAAGAGCGAGCGCGCTGCTATCGAGTTTGGGAAAAACTGACGCGTCGTCAAAAGGAAGTGTTGCGCGCCTTCGCGTCTGATCTGTCCCGGCAAGAGGTCGCCCAAAAGCTTAATATTGCAGAGTCCACGGTGGACAGTCATCGTGATTCCATTGTGGACCGATGTAAAGAGATCTGGGAAGCGCAGGATGGCAAGGAATTTGATATCAAATTCTTACAACAAAGCTTTGGCCCATTCCTGGCAGGCTTGGGCCAGACGGAATGACACTCCTCTTCCTCTCCTACGTCCGAGGCAATGACGAGCCGTTTGTCAAATGTCTGTGAAGAACCTCACCGTTGAATAGGAGAATCGTCGCTACCGCTGCACCTCAATGAGGTGCATGTCATCTATATAAAAGGTCCCTTCATCAACACCCTCCCCTTTGCCGAGTGCTATTCCGATTATGCCACCACCAGGATGAGTGTAGACTACTCGATCTGTAGATCCTATCAAGGACTTATCCTTGTGTGAACTAACAAGTGTTCTCTGGTAGGTAAGAGATGGATCACTGCCAGAGTCAGGACAGCTCAAGAACGAAAGTTACGAAGCTCGGCGGTAGAAATTGTATCGCAGGTTTCTTCTGCAAGATAATTCAGCTTTCTCATCCCTGTGGCCTGCGCCTGCGCCCCAGTCCGGCTGCCAGGAGGCCGGCCAACACGATCACTCCACCCAGTCCCAAGACAATCAAAATGCCGAAAGTGGGCAACTGGCTATTCGGGTCTTCTAAAAGTTGATGGACCGGCTGAGTGATTTGATCGAGCGGACTGCCCCCCGTGGGAGTGACTTGGAGGTTGAGACTGTTCAAGTTTGGCGCAATCGTCTCCCCGTTTTGAGTGCCGAACAACCCCTCTATAATGGAGACCGTTATTTGTCCCTTGGCCTTGGCCCGAAACCGAACCTCGACTAAGCGTCCATTGCCTTTCACTGGCGGAGCCGGGTTGAGCAGCGCCAGGGCATAATCAATTGTCCCGGCCTGGTTGTCCGCTTGGTGTTGTAAAACAAACGAATTCGTGGAGTCAATGAAGTCACCCGGCATAAGCTGGATGCCGTCCAGCTTTGCATCGGCATCCACCACTTCCAGCAGCGCCGGATCAAAGGTCAAGCGCACATCGGCGCCGTAGATCGTCGGCGCGTCCTCAATCAGCACTTCCACAGTAATCTCTTGGCCCACAACCAAATTGGTATCCGAAGCGGATAGTCGTAAGCGGCTACCCTCCGCGGCGTGGGCCGCTACCGGAAAGGCCAACATTACTAGGATTAACCACATACTGAGAATTCTTTGACTGCGCATGTTGTACACTCCTGTCTCTAAGCTTAGTGAGGATGTAGGTCAGCCTCGATGTTGTCTAGAGGCTCAACTCTATTCATTATTCGTTCATGGCCGTTTGGCGCCGGACATGTCTCTAATCAGACCACCTGCCCGGCGCTTTAAGCCACTGGCTCGGTCTACCAGGCCTGGTTGCCTGAGAGGCCGTAGTTGCTGCCCAGAATGGCCAGGTCTTGCACGTTCACGATGCCATCGTCGTTGATATCCGCGCGGGCATCCCCCGGTGGGACTGTCAGTCCAAAATTGGCGGCCACCAGAGTGGCATCGCCGATATCAATGACATCGTCTCCATTAACACTCCCACCTTGCAGGATTGTGCTAGGCAGCGTGACGCTTTGCCCACTTGTTACAGTGACCATGGTACTCTTGGATAGATAACCCTCCGCACTCGCCACCAGGGTGTAATCCCCTGCTTTAAGTTCAAGCTCGAAGTTGCCCGTGCTGTCGGTCGTAACCGTCCGCACGATCGGTCCAGTCGCGGTGAGGGTGATGTCGGCATGATCCAGCCGTCCTTGATAGGTCACTAAACCGTTGGCGGTGGCGAAGGGCAGCACGGTGATCTCTGTGCCGGTGAAGGTGACCGGCTGGGCGAAGCCGTTCTGGTCCGAAAGTAGCGGATCGCAGGTGATCGAGGTGGTTCCTGGACTCTGGGCTTGATAGACGATCGTGGCAAACAGACCGTTACCCGAGAGCGGCTCGGCCGGGCTACGGTGACTGATAGCGCCGGTCCAGGTACCCGCTGCCGCGTCCGCATTATTCATGCCGATGAGGTTGTTGACCGAATCAAAGAAGTTGCCGAAGCTGCCGCTCTGGGGTTGCAGAAGGGCCGGATCTACTGTGCAGGTGGCTTGCGCGGCGTAGAGGTCATTCGCCTCCTCGAGGGTCAGCTCGACAGAAATCGGATCGCCCGGGTAGGGGGCGGTGCTCTCGGTGGTCGCAACGAGGCGCGTGGTTGGGGACGGGCTGGAATATTTGATTGTGCGCCAATCGTCGTTGGCGCCATTGAAAGAAGTACCCGCGACATAGACCTGACTGCCATTCGGATTGACCGCGACCCCATGCGCGCCCTCATTGGTCGGACTGTCATAGGGGAGATCCCACTGCAACGTCCCGGCCGTGTCGTATTTGATTACCCGAATGTCGAGGTCCGCTCCCTGGACAGAATTTCGTTTGCTGGCTCCCACGTAAACATTGCCGGCGCCGTCTGCATCCATGCCGCCGGGCACGGCAAACGCCCCGGCATTGTAACGCCGGTCCCACTGAAAATTGCCGGCGTTGTCATATTTGAGCGTAACCGCTTCGAAATAAGACCAGTTATCGCCTGACCAACCTGACACATACACGTTGCCGGCATCATCCAGCGCAAGATCATTCGAGTAATCAAAGACCCCAGGGTTGTAGATTTGATTCCAAATCACATTGCCATTGCTATCGTATTTTGTTGTCCGAAACGCGTCACAGGTATAACCGGTGATGTAGAGATTCCCTTGCGGATCGCGGGCGATGTCACCATTTCGGTTACAGCCGGTTTGAGTGTCGGTTTTAGTCCAAAGGACGTTCCCGGCGCTGTCGTACTTAATGAGGTAGCGGTTCCCCCAGGGCTGAGTGCCGGCGGCATAGACATTCCCCGCTTCGTCCGGGACAGCGCCCGTGACCATCTCATTCCCACCGCTGTCATAGTTGGCAATCCACTGAAGCACACCGGCATTATTGTATTTAAGCAACAACTGAGAGTCCGGACCGCCCTTGTAAGAAACCGCCGAAACATAGACGTTGCCAGCGGAATCGGTGGCGACATTGACTCCGTACTCATCGCCCCCATCGTCATAGGTCAGATTCCATTGGACCGTTCCCTGATTGTCATATTTGATCGTCCGTAAATCGTTGTTGGTCCCGTTGTGGGAATTTCCGGTGATGTAAACATTTCCAGAACCATCGGCGATAACCTGGCTTGTGCCGTCTTCCTGGCCGCCGTCATAGGTGGCATTCCAGACTAATTCCAGCGGCGACTGTTGCGCATAGCTGCTTCCGGGTGCTGAGAATAACATCAAACCAAAGACCAGACTTGAGATGACGAGTAAATTGAACGATGTTCTGCTTTTCATTTTTATTTTCTCCTTTGGATTTTTTAGTTTTGAGTCGCCTGTTTGAATTGTTTGAGGCGGAAAGCGTTTCTCAATGGCCTGCTACCTTGTTTTTAATTGATCATGACCACTCAGGCTTGCCCCGGATAGCGTTGTTGTTGACCCGGAGAGATAGGTTTTGTCTTTGCGCTGTTGCTGTGATACGATCTACTCAGCCGCAGCACCATCCATAATCCGTACAACTTAGAAATCAATCGCGCCCGTAGCGTAGCTGACCTGCTACCCGGCGCCACCCTGAAATTCCCGGAATTCTTTCAGGAGAGGTGGGGAATTTCAACGCAGAGGCCCAGAAGAAGAACTATCTGGGTGACAGGCCGGGGGATTAGAAATCATCCTCCCTACGACCTCGGAAAATCATGGTGAAGGTTCAGGGTGAAAAAGAGGGGTAATTCTGTCAGGATTGGGATGGCTTAATGGATTGACTTTTCCAGGGGAGGCTATGAGTCAGAAAGCTTCGGCTCCGGCCCAAACCCAACGGCGCGTCATTCGCCATGTCCTCCAAGCCCTTCGCCTTATCCGTTAAAGCCATCGCCCTGAATGCTGCAGGCCGCTGCCTGCTGCTCAAGCGCCCGCTGGATTCAAGACTCAATCCGGGCAAGTGGGAGTTCCCCGGCGGCAAGGCCAAATTAGGCGAAAAATTTGATGAGGCGCTGCTCCGTGAGACCTGGGAAGAAACCGGGCTAAACATTTCACTCCAACGCGTAGCCGGCGCGGCGGAGTTCGAACTGCCGGAATTTCGTCTCGCCTATATCATCCTGGAGGGGCTTTTAGAAGCTGGCGAGGTGCGCTTGAGCGATGAGCATACGGATTTTGCCTGGGTGCCGGTCCGGCAACTCTTGAGCATGGACCTGGCCGAGCAGTTCGTGGCGGTTGCCAGAAGTTATGTGGTTGAAAGGTAAGGAGCCTCGCTAATGGCGCTCACTGAAAAGACTGTCCGCGTCTTCATCTCCTCCACCTTCCGCGATATGCACGCCGAGCGTGATCATCTGGTGACGGTCGTCTTCCCCGAACTGCGTGAGCGATTGGAACGCCTAGGTCTGGAGCTGTACGACGTGGACCTGCGCTGGGGTGTGCCGGAAAAAGGTGTGGATGGTGAAAAGGCCAACTCTTGGGCTTATTGCAAACAATGGATTGAGCGCGTGGAGCCGTTTTTCATTTCTCTGCTTGGACAGCGTTATGGCTGGATTACGCCCGAAACTGAAATCTGCGATGAGGAAGACCGCGCCGTTTACCAGGGCCTGTCTATTACCGAGATGGAAATTCGCTATGCGGTCTTCAGTGGCAAACTGCGTCGGCGCAGCTTTTTCTACTTCCGCCAAACCATTGTTCCCCAAGCTGCGCCGCCGAAGATTTACCACGAATTTGTTGACCTAAATCCAAGTGAACAGCAACGACTTCAAAGACTGAAAGACAAGATCGTTACTGCTGGGCGGCCAGTGCGTCACTATGATTGCCGCTGGACGGGGACGGGTTTTGCCGACCTGGATGCATTCGGGCGCAGGATGCTGGAAGACCTGTGGTCCGGCGTGTTGCGTGATGAGCGCTACGTCTCAACCGAAGCCTGGCAGAAAGCACTGGGCCATGAACCGGATCACGACGCGCTCTACACTGACGAGTCGCAGCCTGTCTCACCCGAACTATGGGAAAAGATTATCGAAGCAGCCAAACCCGTGTGGCGTGACCCGCTGGTTGCGGAACATGAGCAGACGGCGGCCTTTGCCGCCGCGCGCCTACGCCGGTTCCGGGGGCGTGCGCGCGAACTAGGGCAGTTAGTTTCCTTCATTAACAACAACGATCTGCCTGCCGAGGCAAGCCGCGTATACGTGGTGCGCGCGGTGGCTGGCCGGGGCAAGTCTGCGCTGCTGGCGAAGTTGGCCGAACAACTAATGGACTCCTCACATCTTATCCTCACCCATTTTGTGGGCGCTACCGAGCGCGGCGCCGACGTGCGCACCCTGCTGGAGAGGCTGGATCAGGAGTTGGAGCGGGGTGGCATACTCTCGCCTCTAAAGGAAGATCAGCCTCAGCAGGACCTGGAGAGTCTGCGTAAGCGCTTCGCCGCGCGGCTTGAGAACTATGCCGGCCCACGCCGTCTGGTGCTGCTGATTGACGCCCTCAACCAAATGAGCGACGGCTATGACCTGTCCTGGTTGCCGCGCAAGTTGGGGTCTGCGGTGCGGTTTATCCTGAGCAGCATTGACGACCCAACTGCCGCGCCGGAAAGTCCTGAGGCGTGTGTGTTGTCCGCGCTGCGTGCCCGCCGGCCCGAGCCGCAATGGGTGGACCTGCAGCCGTTGGATGAACACGACGTGCGCCAGATCATTCAAGAGTATCTGGTTGAATACTGCAAAGAATTGGATGTTGATCAGATTGAAACACTTTGCCGGATGGAGCAGGCCCACAATCCACTTTACTTGCTAGTGATGCTGAACGAACTACGCACGCTGGGCGGCAATGACATGAACAAGATCGTGCCGCAGCTCATTGCCGAAATGAGAGCGAAGTATCCAGACACGGCTCGCCTGTTCGATTGGGTGCTGGAGCGGCTGGAAGTCTTCGGTGCCGAAGCGGTGAAGCTCTGGTGCATTTATCTCTCGCTGGGGCGGGTGGGGATGTCCAGCCGGGAGTTGAGTGATCTGCTGGCGCGCAAGCTGGGCGAGGCTGGGGCCCGGACCGCATTGTTGGTTGAGCGCAGCCTGCGGCGCTACTTGCAGAAGCGTGGACCACAATTGGATTTCTTCCACGGCCAGTTGCGCCAGGCCGTGCAGCGGCGCTATGGGCCGGAGGATATGGTTCCTTATCATGCCGAGATTGCGGAATATTTAGAAACGCGCTGGCACGAGCCAGATGTGCATGCGCTAAGTGAACTGCCCTACCATCAGGGGCAAGGACGGATGGCTGAGGAGTTAAATAAAACACTCACAAATTTTGCCTTTATGGATATGAAGGTGATGGCGTATGGACCATATACTCTAATAGACGATTATAGGATGGCTCTTAGTTATGAGAAAAGTAATCTGATTAATCCAGCGGCGCAGATAACACTCTCTTGGAAAGCATTATGTTCGGCTTTTGTAAGCGAAGCTTATCATATCCGTGAAGAGCTTCAATGCCTAACACAACAGATTCACAATGCGCTCGTAAAACAGTCTTGGGAGGAACAAAAACTTTCTGAAATTATCCGAGCTGCAGCTGACTATAAGGATTCAGGTGGACATAATTGGTTCAAGTTACTACCTTTCGGCCAACAGCCGAAAGCAATGAGCGCAGAGGTAGTAATTCTTACCGAGGCTGTGGATGTGAAATGCGTTGCTCTGCGACCAAATCACAATCAAGTTGCAGTTGGTGGCACAGAAACACTTTTCTCTTGCCAAATATCGCTCTGGGATTTGGGCAAACCAGCTTTGATAAATTCTTTCGGCCCTTTTCCTGGAACATCAATTCACCTTGTGTGGCTTCCAGATAACCAACATTTGCTGTCTGCACACTCAAATGGGGACATTCGAATTATTGATGTTAATAACCAGGCAGAAACGCAATTTTGGCGGACTGGCGAGAGTGAATTGCGAGGAATTTCCCTTTCGCTGAATGGCCTTCTTTTGGCTTGTATAGCTAGTAATGCCGATAAAGAATCCCGCTTGACAATATGGGATCCTAAGTCTGGAAAGAATCTAGGAAAAATAGGAATCAAAGGTTTTGATATCGAAACAGTGCTCATCTCTCAGGATAATAATTTTATCTTATTGGGGGGGGCAGCTTGGGATAGAGAACTGAATATCACTGGAAGTGCTATCTATCGATATGATATCCTTCAAGGAACGTTGAATAAATTAAGCGTTTTTCCACTTAGCCAAAAGATACTCCGGATGGCTATTGATCACAAAAACCGTTTGCTTGCTTGTGGAAACATTGATGGATCGATAATCATATTAAATGTCCGCTCTGGAATTGTTTATGCAGCATTTTCCGGAAATCAGTCGGGTCAACCTCTAAAAGGGGATGATATAGCGCAATCTTCAATACCTACTGCTCACCTGGCTTGGGTACAATGTATTGCCTTTTCGCCCGACGACAAATGGTTAGTGAGTGGTAGTGGACGCCCTCGAGGATATGGTGCGCCGGGTGAGCTCTGTATCTGGGATGTCCAAAAACGCACTCTCTTGGGATACACCGTGTTTCCTGTTGGTTTGGAAGCGATTGCTTTTATATCCAACACTCAAGTGATCGTAGGAGGACAAAGTCATCTATCTGTAGGTCCTCTTATTAATAGATCCTATACAAATTTTGAGGTGGTCGATTATGTAACTGCCATCGCATTTTCAGCAAATGGACAGCGTAAGGTTTTTGCCTCAAAAGGGAAACTTATCATCATTGATGATGAATCAGCTAACGCCCCGGTTATTATTGTTGGACACGCTGGTCAGATTAATTCACTAGACTGGCATCCTTATAAGGATTTGATCCTATCTGGAGGAAGTGATTCTCGCTGTTATCTTTGGGATGTATTGACTGGTCTACAGGTAAAAGAATTTATCTGGCCATTCGCGTCAGTTTTATCTGCCAGGTTTTCCCCTGATGGATCTATCATTGCTATGGCAGGAGATAAGGGGAGGTGCCTATTGTTGTCTTTAGAAGGCAAAATTATTCACCAGTTTACCTTTTGGGACAATACAGATTTAACCACTATATCATTCTCTCAAAACGGGCATTTATTAGCAATTGGTGGAACTCGAGGAGATTGTGAGATATGGGATTTAAAGTCTTTTAAAAAATTAACCACTTTAAAAGGTCATAAGGGGAAAATTTCAGATATTAGCTTTACTTCAACAGGGTATATCGCAACCGCGAGTACGGATGCAACCTGTTGCCTTTGGGAACCTTATACGGGCAGACAAGTGCAACAATATCATACAAAATATAAGATTGGATTGCGTAGTGTGACCTGTCACCCGAGGTTTCCTGGGTTGATCACAATAGGGAATGATGGAAGATGCCAAGTATGGCTAGAAGACGAGGCTAAAGAAATTGCCTATTTGCCCCGCACCAGTTGGGTCTGTGGGATAGCAACGTTGCCAGAATTCAATATTTTGAAGACGGTGGATCTACTTGGGGTAGAAGCGCGATATGCTCTGTCCAATCTTTTTCCTTATGAAGCAGGTCCAACCTAGAGGGTAAAATGAGAGAATCAAAAAAAGTGAAGGTGGGAGATGTAATAGCTTCTGAGGTCGGTGTGGTTTTGAATGGCACAGTTAAAGATTTAGAAATGGTGGAGGAGCTTTACACTGCCGATCACGAAAGGGAAGCGCTGGAAATATTAGACCGAATGTTAGGGTTGCCAAGGGGTGTTGATCCAGCTATTGGGCGGCTAAGATTTCTTTTTGCTGAAGGTGATCTGATCGAACCGAAATTGCACGTAGAAAGCATCATTGCGAACCTCGCCATGATTAAAGTTGAAACGAAACTTGGCGGTAAATTTTCGAAATATCTTATGATGCTGAGGAGCAAATGCTTTTCTGCTATCGTGAGTCAGCCATCGGGGCGCGAAGATGCCGATTTAATGGGTAAGGCAATTGAGAATGCTGAAATAGTCTTACAACTTTTTCCGGAAGATCCTACCTTCCTGACTCTGGCAGCTCAAGTAATTTTTATCCAAGGCGATACAAATCGAGCCGTGGTTTTGGTAAAAAAGGCTCTTAAATTAGATCCAAGAAGTGAAATGGCTAAGGCAACTTTAAAAATTATTAATCAGGGTCATGGTACAGAGCAGTTTACATCTATGACAGAACGCGCTCTGATGATCTTGGATGAAATAGAAAATGCGGAAAGAGATGTCCGGGATATGACATTGGCGTCAAATCTTTTAAACGAGTCTTTAGATATCTTTGAACATCAGCCTAGAGCTTGGGTTGGCATCGGATTTATCTTTGCCAAACTCAATCTAAGAAAAGAAGCTGTTGAATCTCTTAAAAAAGCTCAAAAATATGATCCGTTCGATAGTATGGTCCAGGAATTGGCAAATGCACTTGATAAACTAGGTTGGTTGGATGAAGATAAATAAGAAACCCCACTGGAGAAAGGCTTGATGTAGATGCTGATGATGGTCAGATTCACTATCAATGCAGACTGGCGGACGGTGGCAAAGGTGTGGGTTGACAACGGATTGCGCTCCGCGCGAAACGGATAAACGGATCGGAACGGATAGCAATGCAAATCAATAAATACAAAAAGGCCTATTCCCGCTACTACTCAATCTACTCCTAAGTATGGCTCACGCTATATTCATCTCGTGTTCGAGTAAAGACAAATCAGTAGCAGAGATCATCTGCGCCAACCTTGAGGGCGCGGGGCTGCGCTGCTGGATCGCGCCCAGAGATATTGCTCCAGGGGAAGATTGGCCGGCAGCCATCACCAATGCCATTTCAAACAGTCGTGCCATGGTGCTGGTTTTCTCTACGCATTCCAATGCGTCACCTGAAGTATCACGTGAGTTGTACCTGGCTGGGAACGCCAAAGTAGTGATTATTCCGTTCAAGATCGAAAACGTTAAACCCGAGCCGGGAAAGGAATATTACCTCGGACGTACCCATTGGCTGGAGGCCATGAACCCTCCCACGCAGGCGCAACTCAATCAGCTTATTGAGCGGGTGAAATTTGCTTCACAGGCGGACGTTAGCAACTCCTTTCAGTCAGCAGCCCTCGCCAGAGGGGTTGAGCCACCTGCGCCTATTCTTGCCGAAGGGCAGCCCGGCCCTGAGATATTTCATAATTTGCCGTCCCGGAATGAGCTCATTGGAAGAAAAGATGAAAAAACAATGGGGCACCAAGCTCTGCTGTCTCGTTCCCACATTATCAGTATTGATGGCATTGGGGGTGTGGGTAAAACGGCTTTGGCACTTGAGATTGCGCATGAGTGTTTAAAGGCGAGCAAAGGCGACCAGTTAGCCGATCGCGTTGCCACTTTTAAAGGCTTTATCTGGACAATCGCAAAAGACCAGGGTTCTGCTCTAGATAATTTATTGGATGAAATCGTTCGAACCTTAGGCCATGCCGGCGTTATGCGCTGGCCCCTGGAAGAAAAGCGAAACTGGGTTATTCGACTACTTCAGGATAGGTCTTGCCTCTTGATCATGGACAGCTTTGAATCAATCACGGACAACACGGTCCGTGATTTTTTGTTTGATAAAATTCCAGAGCCGTCCAAGGTAATGATCACGACTCGCGAGCAAATTAGCCAAGCCTGGTCAATTTCTCTTAACGGCTTATCGGAGCCTGAGGCATTAGACCTCATCCGATCTCATGGGAGAAGCCTGGGCTTGAAAGCCGTGGAACGTGCTAAAGATTCTGTGCTTATGCAATTATGCAGAGCAACCGGTGGACTTCCCCTGGCAATCAAGTGGGCTTTGGGGCAAATCAAACAGAAAGGGCAATCACTCACGACAGTACTTAGATTTCTTTACAAGGCGCAGGGGGATATCTTTGATCACATGTTCTTGCGTTCTTGGACCTTGTTAACGCCTGCCGCGCGACGCATACTGCGCATTATGCCTATTTTTGGAGGTGATACATTTCAGCTGGCCATTGAAGCCGCCAGCAGAGTCTCTGGACCGGCATTCGATCGAGCCTTAGGGCAACTAGTAACAATGTCTTTCGTTAACACCACGTTTACACCGACTCCGAGCCCGGCAATGACCCGGGAGGGGCAACTGGAGGAAATGTCTCTTGTTAACACCCCGGATAACCCTGATTTAGATTGCCCGCGTTACAGCGTCCATCCTCTCACTCGCTTTTTTGCCGGGAAAAAGTTAAACACTAAATCTAAAATCGCTCAAAATGCAAACAAACGGCTCGCGAGTTTTTTTGAAGTTTACACACGCGAGCACGGTGGCCTATGGAATCTGAAGGGGTTTGAAAAACTTAAACCGGATATCTCCAATCTCACCGCGGTCATTCAATGGTGCTGGCGTGAACACTTTATTGAATTAGGCATCAATATCTTTGACAATCTGCGCTATTTCTTTGTGAATTCCGGGCTTTGGAATACGGCGATGGGGCTAGCCCAGGAAGCCATCCAACTCGTCGCTCTCGAGAATGAAAAACTGCCGGAGCCGTTGGCGGAATGGCAAACCAAAGCCGTGCGTTTTAGAATCTGGCCCTTGGCCTGGATCCAGCGCTGCCGGGGCCACTTTGACGTGGCCAGGGACGAAATTAACCAGGCGCTTAAAATCTTTGAACAGAGCGGCGATAAAAATAATGCCGCCTACACCAAGCGACATTTAGGTCTTATTTTCCAGGACCTGGGTGACATGGAAAATGCCGAGAGGCTTTTAAGAGAAGCCTTGGAGTTTTCATGCTCCATTCAAGATCAATATCGCACTCAACTTTTAACCGCAGATTTAGCCGTGTTAGCTCTTAAACAAGGCAACTTGGATAAAGCCTGGCAAATGAGTCGCATCGTCCTTGACCCGCTGCATCAAATCACGGACCGCCAATGTATCGCCACGTTTCACCGCGTCTTGGGAAGCGTGGAAAGACAACGCGGAAATTTGGAACGAGCCCAAGCGTTGTGTGAGAAAGCGTTGGCGTATATTGAGCAACTGGAATATCGAGATGGCATCGCCGAAGCTTTATTCGAATTAGCTCAAGTTGAAATTAAAATGGAACAAACGCAGTCGGCTCATCAAAAATATGAGCGCGCGCGGGGAATCTACCACGCCCTCGGCGTGGAGCACAAAGTTCAAGAGATAGAAAATGCCATAATAAAATTTTTGGAGCCTGAGAATGCAAACCAGTCGAGATAAAGATCTGGAGTGCCTCCGCCATGCCATAACGCTGGCCCGCCAGGCGCTCAAAGCTGGGAATCTTCCCATCGGAACGGTGATCACGCTTAATGACAAAATAATCGCCGAGGGACAAAACTCAATTTGGCACCCCACGTATAGACTTGATCGTCACGCCGAGATCGTAGCGCTGGAGGCCGTTCCCACCGAATTATGGCAAAGAGCCTCAAACATGACCCTGTATACAACGCTTGAGCCATGCCTCATGTGCCTGGGCGCAATCCTATTACATCGTGTTGGCCGTGTTATCTTTGGCTCCGAAGACCGCCACGGCGGAGCTTTGTGCGTTTGTGACCATCTGCCGCCGGCTTTTAAGCAGCGCTTCCGCCCTGACGATTGGATTGGCCCGGCCTTGCCGCAGGAATGCGATCCGCTCAAAAAGACGGTTATCGCGATGGCTTTGTCACATAGAAAAAAGGGTTCGTCTATCTGGGACAAACTAATAGAAGCGAACGAAGACCCGGCTCAGGCTTAATCTGCCAGCGCTTGTTGCGTGGAGGCCGAGAAGCAGCCAGGATCAGCTACTGACAAGGAAACTTTTATGACCAGACCTACCCAACCAGAACGTGACCGTCAGTGGGCCCGTGAGCAAATTAAACAATACAAGGCAGTCTATTCCCGCTATTCAAACTACGCGGAAGCCTTAGAAGCTGCCTTGGGCGAATTTGCCAAAGGGGCAGGGGTGCACGTCATCGTGCAGGCGCGGCCTAAATCCATTGCCAGCTTTGCGGAAAAGATCCAGCGCAAGAAAGATAAGTACCGCGATCCGCTCATGCGCATGACGGACCTCTGCGGTGGGCGGGTGATTACCCAGACCCGGGCGGATGTTCAGGTCCTCTCGGAGTTCATTGAGAAACATTTTGATGTGGATCGAGAGAACAGTGTCGAAATCCACGAGCGCCTCAAGCCCACCGAGTTCGGCTATCGCTCAATCCACTACATTGTCCAGTTCCGACGAGGTGTTTTTTCCGCCCAGGATATCTCAGAGGCAATGTATCCCGATTCCGGCTGCCCTATGAAGGCCGAGATTCAAATCCGAACGCTGGTGGAACATGCCTGGGCCAATTTTGCCCATGACCGAGCCTATAAGAGCGCCTTTAGCCTCCCTGCCCAATGGCAGCGCCAACTCGCGGTCATGGCGGGTATGTTGGAAGAGGTTGATCAGTCTTTCATCCACATCCAGGCTAGCCTAAAGACTTACGAGGCGAATTACGGCGCGTACCTGAGCGAAGAACAACTCCAACATGAGATGGAGATCCTAGAAACCGTCTTGACTCATGATCCGCAAAACGTCAAGCTCGCTCACCGCCTGGGAAAGCTAATGATCACGCACGGCGACTGGCAGAAAGCCATCGCTTTGTTTTCCAAGCCAAAGTATCTCAAAAGCGGTTATCAGCCTCTGCTGCGCGACCTGGGCATTGCACTGTGCCATACCCACCGGGCTGACCCCAAGAGCCCGCGCTATCGGCGTGGGCAGGCCTACCTGGCTGCAGCGTGCGCAGAACCTTATCGAGATGCAGATGCCCTGACGTCCCTGGCCGGAAGCTGGAAGCCACTTAACGACGATCATGCTCATGAACTTTACCGGCGCGCCTTCGCCGTCGCCCCAACCGATCCTTACGCCGTCAGCAATTATGTGGTATACGAAATCGCCCACCAACGGGATATCGCACCGGTCCAACTGATGATGCCGACGATTAATGCCGCGATCCAGCGTTCTCGCGACCAGGCGGATGTGGGCATGAACTTGCCCTGGGCTTTTTATAACCTGGGCCTGTTTTACTTGTTGCTTAATCGGCTACATGATAGCCTGATGGCCTATGCCAAAGGCATTGAACTTAGCAGCAATTATTGGATGCTTGAGACCGCCTTCCGTTTGCTTGAACACCTGAACGTCGTAAAAGATAAGCTGCCGAGTTTTGAATGGGCCCAGCGGTTGCTGCTGATTGGCCGGGCCACGAAAGCTCCCAATGAAGCTGTGCTTGAGAAGTTAAAGGAACTGGCCTCGCCTGGAGTTTCCCCCATCCGGGGGCCGGTGGTCATGGTTACCGGCGGTACGGCAACTGCCTTCGAGTCCGAAATTCGATCTTATCGCAAGCTTTTGATCGAAGCCTTCCACGATTTTGAAGGAACCATTATTTCTGGCGGCACCCAGGCCGGCATTAGCGGCTTGGTGGGGGATGTGCAGCGGGCTTATCCCCAGACCATCCGAACAATCGGCTATATTCCCGATTTGATGCCGCCCCGTCTCAGGATTGATACACGTTACACGGAGATCCGTCAGACGCAAGGAAAAAATTTCAGTCCATTGGAACACCTGCAAAGTTGGGTTGATCTGATCTTGGCCGGGATTCGACCCACGCAGGTGAAACTGATCGGGATCAATGGGGGCAAGATTTCAGCCGTTGAATATCGCATTGCGCTGGCCTTTGGCACCAGCGTCGCCATGGTGGAAGGGAGTGGGCGAGAGGCCACTCGGCTACTCCAAGATAAAGATTGGAAGGCAACTAAAACATTGATTTCGCTCCCCGCTGATCCGATGACGGCCCGGGCATTTATCGGCGCTAAAAGCGCTGGGCTGGCCGAAAAAGAACGCCAGGTCATTGCCAAGGCTTTCCATGAAGCTCACCGTCGGCGCAAAACGAGCGATGATCCAGCGCTAGCGGAGTGGGACAAACTTAGAGAGTCCCTGAAAGAATCTAACCGGCAACAAGCTGACCATATTGTCACCAAACTACGCCAGATTGGCTGTTCTCTCCACCGAGCTAATGGTCGTCCGGTCAGACTACTCCGGTTCACAAAAAAGGAAGTCGAGATTATGGCGGAAATGGAACACGGGCGCTGGAATGCCGAGCGCTTGCTGGATGGTTGGCAGTGGTCTACCGAACGACATATCGGCCGGAAAACTAACCCCTCGATTGTCGCCTGGTCCAAGTTGCCGGAAAAGGTAAAAGAATGGGATCGAACCGCGGTGCGCGCGATACCTGAGTTTTTGTCCAAAATGGGAATGGAGATCCGGCGAAATCGCCGTTGAAAAAATGCCGACTTTAGACAAAAGCGAACTCGTGCTCGGTGTGACCGGGCATCGGGTTCTCGCCGAAATCGCTAAAATTGAAGCGGGGGTAGCGGCAGCGTTGGAGCGAATTCGGGCGCAGTGGCCTAAGCATCGGTTCACCCTTCTTTCGTCGCTCGCCGAAGGCGCCGATTGCCTGGTCGCACGGTGCGTTCTCGCCTGGGCTGACTCATATCTAATTGTCCCGCTGCCCTTGCCGCCAGCCGACTCGCTGGCTGATTGTGGAACGGCGGAAGCCCAACGCGAGTTTCTTGCATTGTTAGCGCGCGCTCAGACCGTCATTGAGTTGCCTGCGGCTGAAATGCGCAACGTGGCCTATGAAGCGGCCGGCCTCTATGTGCTTGATCATTGTGAGATCTTGATAACAATTTGGGATGGAGGCACCGAGCAAGGCCAGGGGGGAACCGGGGGGATTGTCGCGCGCGCCCGCGAACGATGTCTGCCCATCGCTTGGGTACATGCTGGCAATCGCAAGCCGGACACTTTCGAACCTACCTCCTTGGGGTTGGAGCAAGGCCGGGTGACCTTTGAGAATTTTTAACCGATCACATAGGGAGGTAGAGAATGCGACTCTTCTTATCTTATAACTTTGACAGCGAATCATTTATCCAACGGGTCAATTATTATCTCGGTAAACAGAAGGACGTTGTGCCTTACTGCTACTCCAGCAACCCTCACTTAGAAAGTTGGGTCCAAGAAGTAGGCGAGCGGCTTTCCGAGGCGGAGGTGTTCATTTTGTTTGTTGATCAAGCGATGGGCAAAACCCAAATCCAGGAAGCAATGGCCGCCATCGCTCAGGCCGGTCGTGCTCCGATCACCCTGATACGAGTTGATTTGCCGGAGGCCGGTTCATTGCCCGATGCGCTCCAACTCTTTGTCCCCAGTCGGATTGTCAAGGTCAAACAGCGCGATGAAGCCAGTGCCTTAGGGTGTGCCAGAGAAATTACCCAATCACTCGATATTCCTTGGATACCGGACGACGACCTCCCGAGTGGCTATCCGTTTGACTATGAAAAAAGCGTCATTGATGAATATGTCAAAGATCAGCTTCCATTGAAATATATTGCCCAGGGGTGTCCCGCCGAATGGCCGCAGGTGATCAGGAAAACGGCCACGGTTAAGAACCCGATTGACGAATCTGATATTGGCCTTTATCGCGATTGGGATGGAGAGACCAACGAAGCCCGAAGAACGGATTCCCAAGTTCTGGTGGCTGCGCTTAGCGATTACCATGCGAAGGCACAATTCGCCGATCGGAGCCTGACCTTCCCCGAGGCCGGGCCAAGAAAGCTTTTGCATTATCCGACCCAAAATGATCGGTTGACGGTGGGTCTCCTTGTCTCTGGGGGGATTGCCCCCGGCATTAATGCCGTTATTGCCGGCCTGGTCCAGCGCCAGTTGCTCTATGCCGAGCGCGGTGGGTTTAGTGATGGCCTAACAATGCTGGGCTATCAAAATGGACTGAGTGCGCTCCATTACTCCGGGATTCATGCCCATCCCCTGACCCGTGACTCGGTGGCCGGGATTGAGAATCAAGGCGGGTCTATCTTGGGAACTTCGCGGATAGATGAATTCATCTCGACCGACCCCGAGAAACGGCGGAACGCCTTCGAGAAGGCAATTCGGCGCTTGGCAGATGATGGCGTTGAAATCCTGTATGTCATCGGCGGCAATGGTAGCATGCGCGCGGCCCATGCGTTGTGGAAGACCGCCCAAACGATGTCTCGAAATATTTCTGTCGTGGGCATACCCAAAACCATGGATAATGATATTTTGTGGGTCTGGCAATCCTTTGGGTTTCTGTCTGCGGTCGAGCGCTCCAAAGAAGCGATTCAGCAGTTACATACCGAGGCGGTCTCGAACCCGCGTCTCTGTGTGATTCAATTGTTTGGTTCGGATTCCGGATTTGTTGTTAGCCATGCGGCCTTGGCCAGTGGGGTGTGTGATTTGTCTCTGATTCCTGAAGAACCTTTCCGTATGACCAAGGTGTCTGATTATATAAAACAAAGACTGCGACAGATGTGGATGGCCGGCCGGGCGTTGGACAGTGCGCATGGCGTCATTGTGATGGCTGAAACAGCCATTCCTCTTGATGCCGAAAAATACTTCGATGACCCGGAGGTGGGTTTGGCAGACGAAGAGAAAGCTGAGATTTGCCTGTATCTTAAGAACCATCGGGTTTTTGGCCAGACGCCAGATGCGCTTCGCTCCGCTGGACTGAAATTGGTCTCCCGGGTCTTGCAGCGCGACATCCGTAAGATGGAAGGCGAGTACTGGCAGAGATATCGAGTCTTTACTAACGAGCCACGCCATCTGATCCGCGCCATCGCTCCTAGTTCTTCAGATGCTATCTTTGCCCAACGGCTTGGAACGCTGGCGGTTGATGGCGCTATGGCGGGTTATACTGATTTCATGATCAGTCAATGGCTAACCGAGTATGTCATGGTTCCATTAAGGCTGGTGGCCCTGGGAAGGAAGCGAATACCACGGACCGGAATCTTCTTGAAATCCGTGAGGGCCAACACAGGGCAGCCAGCAGATTTGACTTAATCAGACGAGACAGCGTGCACCCTTTTCGTGTTTTTGTTAGCTATTCCCATGAAGACCGGCTATTAGCTGAGCAGGTAGTCAAAATTCTCCTCAGCATCGGCCTAAAGCCGGTGTGGGATGCCGACATCCGACCTGGTATCCCTTTTACCGACGCAATTAAAGGCCTCATTGCCCACGCGCATATTTTTCTGCCGCTTATTACTGAAAATTCACAGGAGCGACCCTGGGTGCATCAAGAAACGGGTTACGCCATGGCGCTCAATATTCCCATTCTGCCGGTGGCGCTGGGCAATATCCCCGCCGATATGATCGCTCAGTTACAAGCCATTGCCGTTAAACCTGGCCTAGAAGACCTTGAAGAAAAGTTGCGTGAGGCGCGGCTTGAGCAGGTAGTGTCGCCTCCGCCTGCCAGCCCCCGAGCTATCATCGAAGTGGCCGAGTGGCCGGAAACTCGCACAGAGCTCATAGCCCAATATGCTAACCGGATCGTGGAACTCGGGGCCTATGGCCATGTTCGGCAGCGCGGCGGGTTATCCTCCTTCAGTATTCCGGATAAGGATGTAAACGACCCAATCTGGAATCAGCGTTACAGTTCACATCCGCGCAGCCGTTATTACTATCACCTACTAAGAGAAGAACGCCGGGCGTTGGAGCTGCATGCCCAGCGCGAGGGCTGTTCCCTCGTGATTGACCCGACGATCGAATTTGAGCCTACGGCGAAAAGAACGCGCCTTTTGATCTTATTGGAATTCATCGAATCGATGACAGACGACAAAATGAAGATCGTCTTCTCGCACCGGGCGCGTGAAGGTAGCTTGACCAGTGTGGGGGATTGGTTTATGGCGGAATCAATGGTCCCCCGTCCCCGCGAAGGTTATTGGCAAACGGTCTTCAGTTGGCAAGCGCCAGCCGTGCTGAATCGCGCCCGTCGTTTCGATCAAGAATTCAATGAGCTTTATTGGGAGAGCGGCTGGGAGCCTCGCGCCTCGCGCCGACTGACTCTGGAGAAGATCAAAGAAGTTATCGAGGGCCTCCCCTCGGGTTAAAGTGACCAAAATTTTTATTTCCTACGTTCGTGGCGATGACGAGCCTTTCGTCAAGCAGTTATCCACCGATCACCTCTGCCGGCCGTAGTCAGAGATTTCACTTGATAGTTTGGACTTTGAGTTGCCATGCCCCCGCCGCGGCAAACCAGTCAAGTTCAACTCATTGATTGTCAAAGTAGATGCGCGTCAAGTGGCGAAAGTCTGGAAAGGCAACAGGTAGAATATTGTCAGCGGAATCAAGAGCAACTTTATCATCAAAGCCTTTTACCTTATCCGTCAAAGTCGTTATTCTTGATCAGGCGGGCCGCTGCCTCTTGCTCAAGCGCTTTTCTCATTCCACAGGCAACCCCGGCAAGTGGGATTTTCCTGGCGGGAAAGCAGATTTGGGAGAACGATTTGATGAAGCGTTACTGCGTGAAGTTCAGGAAGAAACCGGATTGAACATTTCGCTGCAGCAGGTCGTTGGAGCAACAGAGTCCGAGTTGCCAGCTAGGAAGGTTGCTTACCTCATTATGGAAGGGCGCTTAGTCTCTGGAGCGACGCGTCTCAGCCACGAACATACTGTTTTTGTCTGGGTGCCAGTCAACCAACTTCTAGAAATGGACTTGGTTGAGCAATTCGTTGAGTTTGCGAAAGCGTATAGCTTGGCTAAGGGCTGAAGGCTAGCCAAGTCATTATGGTTCATCTTTGGAACGCCACGCTCCTCCAAAATAAGCTGAACCGCCCACCGTTTAGGTCCAACCCAATGAAACCGGATGCTTATCTTGCATAGTATCATTACGGTGGATTGTTTACCTGCGACAATACATATACCAACAGGGAAACTTGCGGTAAAGACGATTATTCGATTGGAAACAGTTTTTGAAGTAAGACGCTACCTTTTAGTCGAAACCATCTGCGGCTATGGACTGACTTAGTTACTCACCTTACGCAGTTTCGAGTAAACTTGGCGCATGAAAAACGGCAAACTTCTTGACTTGTACAGTGACTATCTGATTAGCGCCTTTGGGCCAACAACGGCGACGGG
>Ga0209382_10003434_pt1 | contig 21966 bp, 22 predicted proteins | sample SoiMetdeltSBSDD5_FD_187599 | JGI IMG/M metagenome (GOLD analysis project Ga0209382, IMG submission 187599) | Bulk soil microbial communities from a Populus tree surrounding site in Tennessee, USA - Soil MetaG P. deltoides SBSDD5 (SPAdes) (version 2) | ecosystem: Environmental > Terrestrial >...
CGCGCAACGAGCGGCCGGTTCGCCCGCCTTCCGATGTGGCCTCTCGTGTACCGGCCACCTCCGGCGATGCGTTCTGGTTGCTGTGTGTTATGGTGGCTGTCTCTGGCACTTTCGTCCCCGCGAAATGCAGGGCCGCTGGCGCTTACCCCGGATTCTAACGCTTACAGGAAGCGTGACTTAGCCGAACCGGCCGGTAATGTAGTCTTCGGTCTGCTTGTTCTTGGGTTTGATGAAGATCGTATCGGTCAGATCGAACTCGATCAGCTCGCCGAGGTACATGTAGGCGGTATAGTCGGACACCCGCGCCGCCTGCTGCATGTTGTGCGTCACGATCAGTATCGTGACTTTGGCTTTCAAATCGTCGATCAACTGCTCGATGCTCGCCGTCGCGATCGGATCGAGTGCGGACGTGGGCTCATCGAAGAGCAGGATTTCGGGATCCGTGGCAAGCGCCCGCGCAATGCAGAGCCGTTGCTGCTGCCCGCCGGAGAGATTGAATGCGAGATCGCCCAGGCGATCTTTCACCTCGTCCCACAGCGCAGCGCTGCGCAACGCCTCCTCGACCTTTTCGTCGAGCAGGCTGCGTTTGCTTTCGCCACGCACTCTGAGTCCGTAGGCCACGTTCTCGTAAATCGATTTCGGGAACGGATTGGGTTTCTGAAACACCATGCTGATCCGCATGCGCACCTCGATGGGGTCGACGCCCGCGCTCAGCAGATTCGTGTCGTCCGGGTAAAGCATGATCTGTCCGTCGTAGCGATTACCCGGATACAGATCGTGCATGCGATTGAAGCACCGCAGAAAAGTCGACTTGCCGCAGCCCGAGGGGCCGATCAACGCCGTCACTTTCTTCTCGTACAGCGGCATCGACACGCTTTTCAGCGCCTGAAAAGCGCCGTAGTAGAAGCTGAGCGCCCGCGATTCCGCTTTCTTCATCGTCGTAGGAGCTGGCGCAGCACCGATGAAGGCGTCCTTGGTCTGCGCGATCGCAGTCACCATTTGATTTTCTTCCGCATGCGGTAACGCAGCCAGATCGCAAGCGCGTTCATCGACAACGTCATGACCACGAGCACGAGCCCGGCTGCAGCGGCATTATGGTGGAACGCGGCTTCCGGCCGCGATGTCCAGTTGAACATCTGAATCGGCATCACGGTGAAAGGCGACATGAGCCATTCGAAGGACAGGAATGGTGGATCCGGTTGCACCGGCGCCGGAGGCAGGAATGCTATGAACGTGAGCGCGCCTATCGTGATGATCGGGGCCGTCTCCCCGATGGCGCGTGCCATCCCGATGATGACGCCCGTCATGATGCCCGGCGTCGCGTAAGGCAGGATGTGGTCGGCAGTGGTCTGCCACTTGGTGGCCCCCAGCGCGTACGCGCCTTCGCGAATCATGCCGGGTATCGAACGGATCGCCTCGCGCGTCGCGACGATGACAATCGGCAGAATCAGGAGCGCAAGCGTGAGGCCCGCCGTAAGGATGCTTTGACCGAGACCGAATTGATAGACGAACAGACCAAGCGCGAGCAACCCGTAGATGATCGACGGAACGCCGGCGAGGTTCGTGACGTTGATCTCGATGAGATCCGTCATCCAGTTGCGGGGCGCATACTCCTCCAGGTATACCCCGGCGGCCACACCGAGCGGCACGGCCGCCATCGCGGTGACGAGCATCACCAGCACGGAACCGACCCACGCCGAGAGTATGCCGGCCTCTCCGGGCCGCCTCGAAGGGAACGAGGTGAAGAAGTCGAGCGACAGGCGCGGCGCGCCGTCGATCAGCATGTCCACGAATAGTGCGACGAAAGTGAGCACGCCGATCATGAGCGCGACCAGTCCGACAAGACCGAACACCGCGTCCCACCGCTTGTGGACGGCGATCAGCTTGCGGATATTCTCGAGTTTTGCAGCCTCGCTCATCCGGAACTCAATACGCCTGACGGAAGCGCTTTCTCATGACGTGCCCCAGCACGTTGAAAAAGAGCGTTATCAAGGCGAGCGTGAGCCCGGCGGCAAATATCGTCTGATAGCCGAGCGAGCCGTGCGGGAGATCTCCAAGCGCAACCTGCACGATGTAGGCAGTGATCGTGGCGGCAGGCTCCGTCGGATTCCATGTGAGATTCGGCTGCATACCCGCTGCGATGGCCACGATCATCGTTTCACCCACGGCGCGCGAGACGCCAAGGATGTAGGCCGCGGCGATGCCCGAAGTCGCGGCCGGAGCGACCACGCGAACGGCGGTTTGATAGCGCGTGGCGCCCATCGCGTAGGAGCCCTCCCGCAGACTCATCGGCACGGCACGCATGGCATCCTCCGACAAGGAGCTCACGTACGGGATGATCATGATTCCCATCACGAGGCCGGCGGACAGCAGGTTGAAACCAGGCAGCGACGGCCACAGCGCCTGCAGCAGCGGCGTGACGAAAAGCAGCGCGAAGTACCCATACACGATCGTGGGAATGCCGCCAAGCAGCTCGAGGAAAGGCTTCGCGACCTCGCGCAACGAAAACGGCGCGAACTCCGAGAGATAGATCGCGATGATCGTGCCGAGCGGAATGGCCACGAGCAGAGCGACGCCCGAGCTCACGAGCGTTCCGGAAAGCAGCGGCAGTATGCCGTAGTGCGCATCCGCAAACAAAGGCGTCCACTGTGTGTCGGTCAGAAACTGCCACAATGAAACGTGTGTGAAAAAAGTAAAAGACTCGGTGAGCAGGATGAATACGATGCCCACCGTCGTTATGACGGAGACACATGCGGCAAGGAACAACGCGAGCTCTATCACGCGTTCTTTCACGTGACGGAGCCGCCGCCGCGCGAGGCGGTCGCTCACGAAATGCGCGGACACGTCGTGTATTCCGGGGAACCGTGAAACGGAGGTCATATGACCATAACCCGCGCTATTCTAGTGGCTTCGCCGCAGCGACTGAGGCGCCGCACGATAAAACATGCGGGAGGACTTGACGCGACCTCCCGCATGAAGCTACCGCCCGCTTAAAGCTTTGCTTCGAGCTTCATCAGCTGGTCGATCGTAAGCCCGACCTTGTTTTCGCCATCGAACTTCGTGCCGGCCCGCATCTTCGCGAGCGTATCGCTGTTGTAGCTGTAGGCTTTGCCGGGCAATGGCACATATTTCACTTCGCGCGCGAGCTTCTCGCCGTGTTTGTTATAGAAGTCCACGAATTCCCGCACTTCCGGACGCTGTACGGATTTCGTGTTGACGTAGATGAAAATTGGCCGGGCAAGCGGCTGGTAGGTGCCGTTCAGCACGGTTTCCATCGAAGGAAGGACGGGAGCTTTGCCGTCCTTGTCGACGATGGGAAGCGCCCTTAGCTTGTCACGGTTCTCGACGTAATACGCAAAACCAAAGTACCCGAGCGCGTTGACATCGCGCTGCACGCCCTGGACCAGCACATTGTCGTCCTCACTCGCGGTGTAGTCACCACGGCTCGATTTCGCTTTCCCGACGACCGCCTCGGTGAAATAGTCGAAGGTTCCCGAATCGGCCCCGGGACCAAAGAGCTTGATGGGCGCATTGGGCCACGCTGGATTCACCTGATTCCAGTGGGTTACCTTCGCCTGTCCGGCGGGTTCCCAGATCTTCTTGAGCTCCGCCACGGTTATCGATTTCAGAAAGTTATTCTTGGGATTTACAACGACCGTCAACGCGTCGTAGGCAACGGGCATCTCGAGATACGTGATGCCCGCTTTTCTGCACTCTTCCATTTCCGCCTTGAGAATCGGCCTCGAGGCGTTCGAAATGTCCGTTTCACCACGGCAGAATTTTTTGAATCCGCCGCCGGTGCCTGAGATACCGACGGTCACGCGCACGGCGCCTTTCTTGGATTTTTGAAAATCCTCGGCGACCGCTTCGGTCACCGGGAAAACGGTGCTCGAGCCGTCTATTTTCACGGTCCGGGCCTGCGCCGCCGCATGGCCGCTGGCCACCGCGGCCGCTACGGATGCGGCAACGGCCAGCGTCTTGATTGTTTGCGATCTCTTCATGATGTCTCCTGATGTCTTTTGGGTGCGTCGTCGAGCGACTACAGCATGCTAGTGAAACCGCATTACGCCGCTGTGACAGCGCGGAAATTCGGCTGTGCAGGAGCGCATCAGCCGCGCGAGCCGACCACACGTTTGCACGTGATCACCGCGCGTTCCTTGCGATTGGGGACTGCAACCGACAAACCCGGATGCAGAGTCTAGGGGCCCTTTATTACAGAAAAGTTACAGCGGCCGCGAGAAGCTCCAGCGCATGCTATGAACCACCGCAACAGTTGCACCTAAGTGCGCGTGACAAATGGGAATACGTCAGCCGAGCCGAGCGCGGGAAACGTGTTTGTCCTGTCTTTCGCTCACGGCGTCACTCCGCACGGATGTCGGCGGCTTTCACGACCTGCGCCAAGGGCCGCGATACCATCCATGCGGCGTAATGATGTCCACGAATTGCGTCGTGCCGATTACACGGGGATGACGGTTTCGTGAAAGCGGAGTGCTAAGCCGCCGTCCAGCGGTCGCTGACCGGCAGGTTCTGCGCGCCCTGCTGCAGGAGCAGCGTCGCCTCGTCGAAGGGTACGGGCGGGCTGAAGTAGTAGCCCTGCACCTCGTCGCAGCCGCGGCTGCGCAGGAAGTTGAACTGCGCCGCCGTTTCCACACCTTCCGCGATCACCGTGAGGTGGAGCGTGCGCGCCATCGCGATGATCGCCTGCGTGATCGCGACATTGCCGGCGTCGTTCGGGACGTCGGCGATGAACGAGCGATCGACTTTCAGGCTGTCGATCGGGAATCGTCTCAGGTACGCCAGCGACGAATAGCCCGTGCCGAAATCATCCATGGCGATCCGTACGCCGAGCGCCTTCAGCTCCTTGATCAGCACAACGGCGCCCGCCGGATCGTGCATGACCATGCTTTCGGTGATCTCGAGCTCGAGGTACTTGCCGCTGCACTTCGTTTCCTTGAGGGCCCGCAGTGTGTCGTTGAACAGGCCTGCGTGCAGAAACTGACGCGGTGACAGGTTCACCGCGATCCGCGCCGGTGCAAGCCGCATGCGCTGCCACTGGCGATGCGCTCTGCAGGCCATCTGGAGGACCCATTCGCCGAGCGGCACGATGAGACCGGTCTCTTCCGCGAGCTTGATGAATCGGGCGGGCGGGAGAAGGCCGAGCTCCGGGTGCTCCCAGCGGACGAGCGCTTCCATGCCCACGATGCGGCCCGTGCAGACTTCGATCTGCGGCTGGTAATAGAGCGTGAGCTCTTCTTCGCGGTCGAGCGCGCGCCGAAGCCCCGATTCGAGCCCGAGTCTCTCGAGGGAGCCGGCTGTAATCTGGGCCGAATAGAACTCGAAACAGTTCTTGCCCCGCTCCTTCGCGCGGTACATCGCGATGTCCGCGTTCTTGAGCAGCGTCGCGGGATCCGTGCCGTCCTCGGGGAACGCGCTGACGCCGATGCTCGCCGTGATGCAGTATTCGCGGCCCCCGATCGTGAACGGCGCGGCAAGCGCGTCGATCAGCTTCCGGCTGACTGCGCCCACGTACAGCGGATCCGCCACTTCCGAGAGCAGGACGACGAACTCGTCCCCGCCGAGCCGTGCCACGCTGTCTTCCGCCCGCAGGTTGTCGGTAAGCCTTTGCGCAGCTTCCTTGAGCAGCGAATCGCCCGCCTCGTGGCCGAGCGTATCGTTGATCACCTTGAAGCGGTCGAGATCGACGAAGAGCACCGCGAGAGAGCGGCTGTAGCGGCGGGCCTGGGCGATGGCGCGGGCGAGCCGTTCGTTGAACATCAGTCTGTTCGGAAGCCCCGTCAGCGCATCGTGCATCGCCATGAACTTGACGGCTTCCTCGGCCTGCGTGCGCACGATGTACTGGCCGATCTCGCTGCCGATCGACTCCGCGATTTTCACGAGCACATCGTCGGGGTCGCACACGTCATGGTGGAAGAACTCGAGCACCCCGAGCACTTCGCCACGGCGCACCAGCGGGAGCGCGAACCCCGCCTGGAAGCCCGCTTTTGCGGCAAGATCGCGCCGCCTGAAGTTCGCGTCCTTCGCGAGGTTGGAGATCCAGACCGGCCTGCCGGTGGTAAATGCTCGACGCATGAGACCGAGGCTTGCGGGCTCCGGTTTGATCGTCTGGCCCGAATGTGCCATGTCGAAGTGGCGTATGGCCGGCGTATCGATGCTCCAGCTCTCGCGCCGCTTCAGCAGGCCGCTGCGGGAGTCCCAATGCCAGCGTGCGCCGTAATGCCAGCCGAGGCTCGTGCATATGGTCTCGATGATTTTCGGCATCGCTTCGTCGGCGCTGGAAGATTCGGCCAGCACGCGCGTAATCGCGTGTTCCATCGCCTGGCGCTTCTCGGCGCGCTTGCGCTCCGTGACGTCGACAATGGTGCCGACGATGCCCGCGACGGAGCCGTCGGGTGCCGCGTAAGCCGCTTTGAAGTACACGACGTTGCGCAACGTGCCGTCGGTCGACCTGACGACCGCCTCGAACGTCTGGGATTCGGGGGCTGCCATGAGCGATTCTGGCCGCGGAGATCCATGGAGCCTTTCGCGATCGGGAAACAGCTCGTCCGGCGTTCTTCCGATAACGGCCGAACGTTCGATCCCGAAGAACGTTTCCCATGCCCTGTTGACAGCGCTGTAGCGGCCGTCGGTGTCCATGAAGAATATGGGCGTGGGCAACGCCTCGATCGCTTCCCGGCGTATTTCGCTCATGTCCGAACGATCTCCAGTCCGAGAAACGGTGGCGCTACGCTGTTCCAGCCTTGCCATGGCGTCAAAAGTTTGTTCAAGGAGTATGCCTTAGCGTCGAAATCTAAAGCAATTCGCGAACGTCGTGTGGTCTTTCGAGCATCGGCCTTTCCCCCGCAAGCTCGCGCTGGCATGTCCACGTTATGAAATTTCGTCAGCGGGAGAGGGTCTATAGCAAGGTGTGCGGCATAATAAGTGCCCATTCCCTGGGGAACCTCCAAACAAGCCAGAGGTTCCATAACGCTCGCGTGCAGGTAACTCGACGCTTTTTTCTTGCAGGTGTAGGCGCGGCGCTGGTCTCGTGCGGGCTTCCCGCCGTCCTGGCGCACGCCGAGCTCAGGTACGATCCGCCGATCACTCTCCGGAAACCACGTGCATCGGCCGAACGGCCTTTCGGACGGGAAGGCGATCCCAGGAAAGTAAAGCGCGTGATCAGGATCGAGATGTCCGATGCCATGCGCTATTTCCCGTCCGAGGTAAGGGTGAAGCGCGGCGATACGGTGCGTTTCGCCCTCAGAAACACCGGGAAGGTACCCCACGAAATGGTGATCGGCTCGATGGACGAGCTGAAGAAGCGCGCCGAGCTCGTCAGGAAGAACGGTCACGCGGCGCTCGCCGGTGCGCCGGCAGCGCGTGTGCCTCCCGGCGGCATGGGACGGCTCGTGTGGCAATTCACCCGGCCCGGCGAATACTATTACGCGTGCCTCGTTCCGGGGCATTTTGACGCCGGCATGATCGGAACCATCGTCGTTCGATGAACCTTTACCGCATGCTGGCGGCGCGTGGGGCGGAGCGCAAACCGATCCGCGTCGTGCTGATCGGCGCTGGTAAATTTGGCTCGATGTTCCTGTCGCAGGCGCGCCGGACCCCCGGTATGCACGTCGCTGCAGTGGTCGATCTTGCGCCCGACCGCGCTCGCGCGAGCCTCGCGCGCGTCGGCTGGCCTGCGGACCGCTATGTCGCGCGGACGATCGACGATGCGTTACGTCATGGCACCACCTGTGTCATGGACGATGCGCGCGCGGCGATCGGTCACGGCGGCACGGACATCGTCATCGATGCGACCGGCAGCCCTGCCGCGGGCATCCGTCATGCGCTCGCCTGTTGCGCCGAGGGCAAGCACGTCGTCATGGTGAACGTCGAAGCCGATGCCTTGGCCGGGCCTCTCCTTGCGAGACGGGCACGGGACGCAGGCATCGTTTACACGCTGGCCTATGGCGACCAGCCAGCGCTCATCTGCGAAATGGTGGACTGGGCACGCACGGCGGGATTCGAAGTCGTGGCCGCAGGAAAGGGAACGAAATATCTACCTGCTTACCACGCGTCCACGCCGGAGACCGTGTGGGAGCACTACGGTTTTTCGCGCGAGAAAGTCTCCAAAGGCGATTTCAACGCGCAGATGTTCAACTCCTTCCTCGACGGTACCAAGTCGGCCATCGAAATGGCGGCCGTCGCGAATGCGACGGGCCTTACACCCGCCCCGGGCGGCCTCGCTTTTCCGCCGTGCGGTGTCGACGACCTGCCGCGTGTCCTGAAGCCGCGCGAGCATGCCGGTGTGCTGCACCATCGCGGGCAGGTCGAAGTGGTCTCGAGCCTCGAGCGCGACGGCAAGCCGGTCTTCCGCGACCTGCGCTGGGGCGTCTATGTCACGTTCGCCGCGGACAGCGAGTACGTGCGCCGATGTTTCGACGAATACGGCCTCGTGACGGACGAGACCGGCGAATACGCGGCGATGTACAAGCCATACCACCTGATCGGCCTCGAGCTCGGTATTTCCGTCGCGAGCGCGGGCTTGCGGGGCGAGCCGACCGGCGCGCCCGACGATTTCCGCGCCGATGCGGTCGCCATCGCCAAGCGCACGCTTCGCGTCGGCGAGGTGCTGGATGGTGAAGGCGGTTACATGGTGTACGGACGTCTCATGACCGCCGACGAGTCGCTACGCATCGGTGGACTGCCGATCGGGCTTGCGCACGGTGTAGCCCTCACGCGCGAGGTCGCGGCGGGGGCGCCGGTTTCATGGAACGACGTGGCTCAGCGGGAAACGGACGACACGGTGCGCGTGAGACGCGACATGGAGCGGTTGTTCGAACGCGGTGCGCAGCACGAAGCGCCTGCGATAGCGAGCGCGCAAGGATAGAACAGATGGAGCGACGCGACTTCCTCAGTGCATGCGCTGCGGCTGCACTGGGCGCGGCCGGTGTTGTCGAGGCAAAGGACCTCCAGCCGCGCTTCTATACCCGCGCCCGCCTGCTGCATGAAGGCGGTCAGCCGGTTCGTGCTTCCAGTCTCGTCGTCGGGCGCAACTACATCTTTCATTACCCGTTCGAAGGCACGCCGTGTTTTCTCATCAACCTCGGGCGGGCGACAGGACAGAAAGTCACGTTACGCACCGAGGACGGTGCGAGCTACGAATGGCCCGGCGGCGTCGGCCCACAGCGTGGGATCGTGGCGTACTCGGCGATCTGCAGCCATCGCCTGACCTATCCCACGCGTCAGATCAGCTTCATCAGTTTTCGCGAAGGCTCGACCGGCTCGTCGCTTTCGAAAGCGAACACCATTCACTGTTGCTCGGAGCACAGCCAGTACGATCCTGCGTCCGGCGCGCGCGTCCTGAACGGACCTGCGCCACAGCCGCTTTCCGCGATTCTGCTGGATTACGACGGCGCCAGCGATGGGCTGCACGCGGTCGGCACGCTCGGGGGCGAGCTCTTCAACGCCTTCTTCGCGAAGTACGAGCTGAGACTCGAGATCGACTACGGCAGCGGCCGCGCGCGGCAGCGCGTGGGCACGCAGAGCGTCGTGAGCGAGCTGTCGAGCTTCTGCAAACAGCAGGTGCGCTGCTAAGCGTCAACCGTCACTCGTCACCCATCACCGTTTATAGCGTCGGCGTGTTTTTCTGCGCGTAAGTTCTCTCGAACTGCGCCTGGCACTCGATGCACCGCGTCGCGGTGGGCTGCACTTCGAGCCGCGCGTGGCCGATGTCGTTTCCGCACTGCTCGCATTGGCCATATTCGCCGGCCTCGATGCGCTCCAGGGCTGCGTCGATGTTGCGCAGCTCTTCCACGTCGCGTCCCGCTTCCTGTAGATGAAGATCGGTCACCATGCGCAGGACGGATTCGTCGCCTGCGTCGCCGACGCCACCCAGCGCACCTTCGTTGCCGTCCTCCGCGGTTTGCGACCGCTGTTCCCTCACTTCCTCGACGAGGACACGCTGACGATCGAGCATGTGCTGCCTCAGCGTCTCGATCTGTTTGTCGGTGAGTTCTGGCATTCGCAATCCTCTCTCGTTGGTTAGGCGTGCCCCGGCCCGGCGCACGCTACAAGTACCATGCCTGGGGGTGTTGTGACGGCTGTAACAAGCCTAACACTTTGTTTCACTTTAATTGTCGACACCGTTCTCCGGCCGGCCGTTAAATGCATCGAGCGCAGCATTTCGCTGCATCGAGCAAGAAAGGAGATGGCCATGCTGGTTCGAAAAACGATACACGCCCTCGCTGCGGGGGCTCTACTGGCCGGCGCCCTGCCCGCGTTCGCCGACCATGGCCGTTGGGACCGTGGCCATCAACGGTATGGCTGGGAAGACCGTCGGCCTGCACGCACCGTCGTAGTCGAACGTCCTGTCTACGTCGAGCGCAGAGTCGTCGTCGAGCGCCCGGTGTATGTCGACCGGCCGGTTTATGTCGAAAGACCTGAACCGGTGTATGGCCCGGTATACGAGCCGGCACCGGTGTATGGCCCGGTGTACGAGCCGGCGCCGGTTTACGAGCCCGGGCCCGTGGGTTATCCGCGCGCCGCCAACCCGGTCGGCACCGTCGCCGGCGCCGCGATCGGCGCGGTGATCGGCAATCAGATCGGCGATCGCCGCTCCCGGACCGCGACGACGGCCATCGGCGCAGTCATCGGCGGGGTGATCGGCAGCCAGTTCTGACCCCCTGCCTGCATCGCGTGAAAAAGGGCGGCTTTGGCCGCCCTTTTTTCGTTAAAGCGGACGGCCTCTCTGACGTAAATTTTCGTCGAGGAGACAGGCGAAAGAGCGTTCGGCGCAGTTTTTCTCAGCCGCAACGAGCCCGTCTGTTTGATGGAGATCAAAAGGGGGCGGCGACGAGACGGTTTTACTGCACAAAAAACTCATCTGTCGCCGGTTTGCAACAAAAGCGTTGCGTGGCAAAATTTATCGAGCTTTATAACTACTTTGAAAATGCGAGCTTTGTTGGGGGTTTTGGCGGTTCTTGGCGCCTGGCTGGCAGGCGCCGCTTTTCCCACCCACGCTGCAATCACCGATTACCCGTTCCGGCTCGTTACCAAGGCCCAGGGTCCTGAACAGGAGCTCGTCGCCGAGAACGACGGCCCGGCTCCCATCACGGTCCACGTCACGCTCAGCGGCGAAAACTTCGCCTCCGACCGGGCATGGCCCGTCACGGCCGTCATCGCGCCGTATTCAGCCCTTTCGCTGGGCCGGGTCTTTGCCGCGGAGAGGAATGGCGGCAGCTACAACTTCCTGTTCCGCTACAGCCACCATTTCGGGCGCATGGACGCCGTGCACGACCCGGTTGCGAGCTACCGGCTGCCGTTCATGGAAGGCCAGTCGTACGCGATCACCCAGGCGTACGGCGGCAAGCTCACCAGCCATAACAATCGCGAGAACCTCTACGCGGTCGATTTCGCCATGCCCATCGGCACGGCAGTGCTGGCGGCGCGCGCCGGGATCATCATCGACGCGACGTTGCGCCACCAGGAAGGCGGCTATGACGTGCGTTTCCTCGACAAGGCGAACGCGGTCGCCGTCGTTCATGACGACGGCACCGTGGCCGAGTACGCACATCTCTCGCCGGGAGCCGAGGTGGTTCGCGTCGGCCAGCGTGTTGCCGCCGGCGACCTGCTCGGCTACTCCGGCAACACCGGATATTCTTCGGGCCCGCATCTGCATTTCATCGTGTCCAAACCAAGCGTGACCGACGGCAAGGTCGCACGCCAGTCGGTGCCGGTGACGTTTTATGCGAGCGATCCACTCGTGCGATTCAGCGCCCAGGCGGGCAGCACGGTGACGGCGAATTACAGGTCGGCAGGCCCCGTGCTCCACCAGGCGCAACAGGCGCGCCCGGACGCAAGCTCTGCCACGGGCCTGACTTCGCAGCAGGCGACGCTGCCCTAATCGCGCGTAATTCCCTCGTCCTTACTTCGCGCATTTGGCCCTGCGTGCCGGGTCCGCTCGAGCGCGTTTAGCGCGGTCAGGCTCGACTCGAGCGGGCATACAGCCGCACCGGCACCATCCTTGCTCAGGTACAGCCATGAAACGTATTCCGACGAAATACCCGCACATCTTCAACGCCGATGGCACCACGCGCTACGAGCGCTGCCGGGGCTATCTGGAAATCGTTTGCGATGGGAGCGGGGTCTACGTCTGTTGCAACGAATGTGGCGAGGGTTACCGGTTTCAGTTCGTCATGCGACGCAGTGACGAACTGGCGAACGGCAGCGACGGCAAGATTTACTGAGCCGGCGTTCAGTCTCGCACATGGTGCAGACCGAGACCATCGATTTCCGCAAATGCCGCAGCTCGGGCTGCGGCTGTACGGTGCGCGGCGACGAGACCTACTGCAGCGAGCACTGCGAGAATCAGGCACGCAGCGCAGTCCTTGCGGGCCAGGACTGCCAGTGCGGACACGCGGAGTGCACGACGGACAAGCCGCCCGCCGTCTGACTGGACGCTGATCACCGCGAGGACGCCAGGAAGTCCATCACCAGCCGATTGAACGTTTCGGGGCACGTCTTCGAAATCGAATGGCCACCGCCCTGCAGGATCTCGAGCTTCGCGCCCGGGATCGCCGCCGCGAGCGATTCCGCGTAATAGCTCGGCGTGATGTAGTCGTTCTCCGACGCGATCACGAGCGACGGCGCGCGGATGCGGCCCAGGTCAGCGCGCCGGTCGAATCTCAACAGTGCATCGATACGCGCGACCGCCACTTCCACGGGCGGCGCCGTCGCAGCGGAACGCCTGCGCTCTTCGTCGAGCTCTGCATCGTGCGCGTTGACGTAGTCCGGCGGGTAAAGCCAGAGTGGGTGAAACATCGCGTGAAGCTCAGTGCCCGCGGTTTGATACATGAGCCGCCGTGCCTGGAAAAGCCGCCGAAACCACGGATCGCAATGCGTCCACGTACTGCACATGATCAATCGATGGACGCGCTCCGGCTGCTCGACGGCGAGCGTCTGACCGATCGCGCCCCCGGTTGAAAGCCCGACGATGTGAGCGCGCGCGATGTCGAGCGCGTCCATGAGCTGCGCGAGCTCGACGGCCATCTGATCCACCGAGAACTCGCGCTGGACACGGTCGCTCTCGCCCGTGCCGCGCTGATCGTAGGTGATGACACGAAAGTGTCGGCTGAAGACCGGCACCTGAGGCTGCCAGTAGCGGCCGACGCCGTTCAGCCCGCTCACGAAGACGAGGGGAGCGCCTCGTCCCGCTTCTTCGTAATGAATCTCCCCGCCGGCGACTTCTACCTTGGGCATCAGCGCTCTCCTCTTTTTTTCCGCACGTGCCTTATCGTAGCATCGGGCACCCGGCTGAAATCCATTGCGATCCCGTGAAGCTGTTCATTGCTCTTGCTGTATGCGCCGCATGCGTTCTGCCACCCGCGCACGCCCAAACCTACCCCGTAAAGTCGGTGAGGATCATTTCGCCGTACCCACCCGGCGGGCTCGGTGAAGGAGCTCATCGGGATTGCACGAGCGCAGCCGGGGAAGCTCACTTATGGATCGGGCGGTAGCGGATCGTCCAATCACCTCGCGGCCGAACTGTTCAAGGCGATCGCGCGCGTGGACCTGCTGCATGTCCCCTACAAAGGCGCAGGTCCCGCAATGGTCGACGTGATGGGCGGGCACGTCGACCTCATGTTCGGTGCCGCGGGACTCGCCGAATCGAAGGCCGGTAAAGTACGCGTGCTCGGGGTCACGAGCGCGAAACGGTCCCAGGCTGCGCCTGACGTGCCGACACTCACCGAAAGTGGCGTGCCGGGTTATGAAGCAACCGTCTGGTTCGGTTTGCTTGCGCCGGCCGGCACGCCGGCTGCGATCGTCACGCGCCTGTCGCAGGCCATTCAGAAGGTGCTCACTCAACCGCGCATGCGCGAACAGTTCATTACGACCGAGATGACGCCCGGCACGCCGGAAGCATTCGAGGCGCACATTGCGCGAGAGATCCCGAAATGGCGCAAAGTGGTGTCCGCGGCCAGGATACCGATGGAGTGACGCGAATGAAGATCGCCGTGATCGGTGCAGGCATCGGCGGACTCGCGGTCGCCTCGCTACTCGCGCGCGCCGCACACGACGTGCACGTTTTCGAGCAGGCGCCCCGCTTCGCTCGCATCGGCGCCGGAATCCAGATGGCGCCCAACGCTGTGAAAGTGCTCCGCGGCATCGGCGTGGAAGAGCGCGTACGCGCGGTCGCGTTCCAGTCCGCAGTCGCGTTGAGCCGCGAATGGAACACCGGCGAGATCACGAGCGAGCTCAAGCTCGGACGCGAGGTGGAAGCGCGCTACGGAGCGCCTTACCTGTATCTTCACCGGGCCGATCTCCATGGAGCGCTTCTCTCGGTCGTGCCGCCGCACAGTCTTCATCTCGGCATGAAGCTCGTCGGCATCGATCGTGACTGCGATGGCGTCGCGCTCACCTTCGCGGACGGCTCGCGTACGACCGCCGATATGGTCATCGGGGCGGACGGCGTGCATTCGTTGATTCGCGAAACGCTGCTCGGGCCGGAGCAGCCTCGATTCACCGGCCGCGTCGCGTATCGCACCACGTTCCCGGCATCGCGCCTCGGATCCTCACGCGTGACGCCGGCAAGAACGAAGTGGTGGGGTCCCGATCGCCACATGGTCATCTACTACGTCACTGCCGGCCTCGACGAGCTCTACTTCGTCACGAGCGCGGTTACGACGCGTGGACAGCGCCCTTAGGCAGTCCGACCGCTGCTTAGAGCGGCGGGCGATCAATCGATCTTGGCACCGGAGATTTTCACGACCTTCGCGTACTTGTCGAAGTCTCTGCGTATGAGTGCGCCAAACTCCGCGGCATTCGCCGAGCCCGGCTCCGCACCCTGTGTTTCGAGCGCGCCGCGTGTTTCCGGCGCATTGATGACTTTCGCAAACGCATCGCTCACTCGCGCAAGCACCGCCTTCGGCGTGTTCGTGGGCGCGAGCAGGCCAAACCATGTGATCGCTTCGTAGCCGGGCACACCCGCCTCGCTGATGGTCGGCACGTCCGGCAGCTGCGCCGCGCGTTTTGCGCCGCCCACGCCGAGCGCGCGGATACGGTCGGCCTTCACGTGAGCGAGCACCGGCGGGATCGAGTTGAACATCATGCTCATGTGCCCGGCGAGCACGTCGCTCACGGCCTGCGGCGCGCCTTTGTAAGGGACATGCGTGATGGTCACACCGGCCATGCTCTTGAAGAGCTCCATCGCGAGGTGATTCGCCGCGCCGTTACCGGCTGATGCGTAGTTGAGCTTCCCGGGTTGCGCTTTCGCGAGCGAGAGGAGCTCTTTCACGGTCTTCGCGGGCAACGAAGGATGTGTGATCAGCATGAAAGGATTGCTCGCGATGAGCCCGATCGGCGTGAAAGCTCGCTGCGGGTCATAGCCCAGCTGCTTGTGCATGTGCGGGAGAATGGCGAGCGGCCCCGGGCTGCTTACCAGCAGCGTATAGCCGTCGGCGGCCGCTTTTGCGGCAGTCTCGGTGCCGATCATGCCGCCGGCACCGCCGCGGTTATCGACGACGAGCGGCTGGCCGAGCACTCTGGACATCCCGGTGGTGATCATTCGTGCCATCACGTCGGGTGTCCCGCCTGCAGGCACGCCCACGATCACGCGGATCGGGCGATCGGGGTAATTCTGCGCGACTGCGGCGGGTGTGCCGACCAAGCACGCCAGTACCACGACGATCGATAGCTTCTTCATCTCGCCTCCTCCTGCCGAATTATGAGCTATGCTTTCGCCCAATCCAAAGAGGAGCGGAACATGGCAACGGAGAAAGGCGAGCTGGCAGGAAAAGTCGCGCTGGTGACAGGCGGCGCACGCAACATCGGACGCGCGATATCACTCGAGCTCGCGGCGGCAGGCGCGGCAGTGGCGGTGAACACGCGAGGCTCGATCGAAGACGGCGAGCGCGTGGTGCAGGAAATCCGCAACGGCGGCGGACAGGCGGAGCTCTTCATCGCGGACATCGCGGATGCCGGCGCCGCGAGATCGATGGTCGCGAACGCGATGAAACGCTTCGGACGCATCGATTTTCTGATCCTCAACGCGTCAGTACGCACCGAGCGGCCTTTCCTCGAGCTTTCGTACGAAGAGTGGCGCACGCCGCTTTCGATCACGCTCGACGGCGCGTTCTATCTTGCGCAGGCGTGCATCCCGTCGATGATCCAGAACGGCGGCGGCGCCATCGTCACGCTCGGCGGCATGGTTTCGCTGTCGGGTGCGAAACGGCGCGTTCACGGTTCGGTGGCAAAACACGGCCTCGTTGGTTTCACACGCGGCATCGCGCGAGAGTTCGCGGAAAACAACATCCGGGCGAACTGCATCGCACCCGGTACGATGGATACCGTGCACGGACCAGGACGCGCGCCGCGGCCCGGGGATGAAAACATTCCGATGAAGCGCAAAGGCGCACCGCAGGAAATCGCGACGACCGTGCGATTCCTGTGCGGCCCCGGATCGAGCTACATCACGGGCCAGACGCTGCAGGTGAACGGCGGCGTGATGATGTTCTAAAGTCGGGGATGCTGCCAGCCGAGCCACTCGCAGATGCCGCGGCCCATGAGCCACGCCTTGTCTTCATCGGCGAGCCACGGCATCTCTTCGGTCACCATCGTAACGACCTGACGATAGCTCCCCGGCGCGAGCTTCGTCATATCGGTCCCCCAGAACACTCGCTTCGGCCCGAACGCGTCGATGACCTTGCGCAGGTGCGTGTGGACGCTCCTGTGGGGGTAGGCTTCCGTCGTGTAATGCGGTAGGGACGTCGCTTTCACGGCGACGTTGGGAAGCGCCGCGAGCTTCGCGAGCTCGTCGAGGTGTGCGAACGCTTCAGCGTCTTTTTTGCCGCGCGGGACGCTGAGATGATCCAGCGTCAGCTTCAGGCCGGGGTGGCGCTGCCCAACCGCCGCGATTACAGGCAGCAGCCGCGGCGGCACGAGCACCATGAGCGGCACACCGTGCTTTTCGGCTTCGCTCCAGAGCCAGTCGAGGTGCCCTTCCGTCAGCAGCGGTTCCATCTGCGGTGTATGAAACGTGAACCGCAGGCCCAGCATGCCGGGCTGGTTGCGCCATCGTGAAATCATCGACCGCGACTCCGGCGCCGTCGGATCGAGCCGTCCCATCACAGCGAACCGCGTGGGATGCAGGCGAGCGGCTTCCAGGCCCAGGTCGTTGCGATCGCCTTCCCAGCCGGGCGGTACGATGATGACCGCGTCGACGCCGGCGGCATTCATTTCGGCAAGCAGGTCATCGGCGGAGAAAGGCTGGGGCCGATGCGGCGCATGCCGCGCCGGCCACGGACGCTCGGGCGTGCTGGCGGCCCAGATGTGCACTTGAGAATCGACAATCAGCATGGGTATTCCCCGGATCAGAAAACTCAACCTTCTATAGCGCATTAAGCGCATCGAGCACCTTGCGCTCGAGCACGATGCCTTCCTCCAGACGCCGCGCGCGCTCGCGCCGCGCGCGCTCCGAGGGAATTCGAATCTCGTCTACGCCGGGCTGGCGCGGCGTTGCCTTGATCTTGCGCACGAGCTCCGACATCTGCGTTTCGAAGTCGCCGCCCGGGAGCATGATCTTCGGATCGAGCACCCAGAAGAGAAACCCGTAATCCTGAACTTCGCCGCGCGCGAGCGCTGCGCCCGCCAGAAGCCCCAGCGCCTGCACTGCGAATGACAGGCCATAACCTTTGTGCCCGCCAAATGCCGCAACACCCCCGCGGAGCGTCGCCGCGGCGTCGCACGTCGCGCGGCCGGTCTCATCGAAACCGATACCTTCGGGCAGCGGATGCCCAAGCTGGGCGTGGAGCATCACGTCGCCCCACATGAGTGCGGCCGTGCCCATGTCGAAGATGACAGGGCCGTCCTTCGAGGGGAAGCCGAAGCAGATCGGATTCGTGCCGAGCGCCGGACGTGCGGCGCCCGGCGGCAATACGCGCGGCTTCGCACTGGCGACGTGCAGCGCCACGAAACCCTCGCGCACGATTTTTTCCACGAAGTATGCGTTGCGACCGCTGTAGTAGCTGTTGTAGGCCCCGACGGACGCCATTCCATGCTCGCGCGCTTTCGCGATCGCGACCTCGGCCGCTTTGTACGCGACGATATACCCGACGTGATTTCCGCCATCAATCAATGCGGAGGCCGGCGTCTCATGCACGGTTTTCAGCGGGGTGCGCGATTGCCTCGTCTTTTCGTCGCCCGCGATCGCGAGAATCCGCGGCAGACCGGCGAAACGGTAGCCGCTCAGCGCATTGTCGACGAGCTGATCGACGATGATCCGCGCGTGCTCGCCGCTGTAACCGATGCGCTGGAGCGCGCGCTCGCCGATTGCAGTGGCCTCGGCGACCGATAGACGCACCGTTTCAGATGTGTCTGCATCGAGCAGCTCGGCTGCCGCGTTTTCGGGTTCGATCTTCTTTGTCATCTTTTTGTCACTTCTTCTCGTCACTCCTTACCGTCACTCGTCACCCACCACTCGTCAGTGTTTCTTGAGGTGCTTGTCGAAATACGCCATGAACGTCTCGAATGCCTGCTTCTGCACCGCATCGGGCTCGAACGAGCCATCGCCACGCCGGTAGAGATAGGGATAGCCGTGGTCCGGATGGTCCATGCTCACCCACGTGCTGTCCTTGCCGGCCTCGAGCATCCACTCGTGCGCGAGCTGGAATATTCCTTGCAAGTGATCGCGATCGCGGCCGATGTGCAGTATGGGTGTCCTGATGCGTCTGATACGCTCCATCGCTCTCGCCTTGTCCGCATTTTTTCTGACGAGCTCCTTGTCCTGATATTGCAGCACGCCGTCTTTCCGGGGCGCTTCCGGCCCGGTGTTCACGCAGAGAAACTCATGCGACGCGCCTTCGATCGCGACTCCGCACGTGAAGCTCGTTTCCGCTGCGACTTTGAGAATCATCTCGCCGCTATGGCTCACGCCGATACAGCCGACCGCGTCCGCTTTCACGTACGGCACCGTTCTGAGATACGCAAGGATCGAGATCATGTCGTCGGAGTCGAGCGAGGGCGACGATTTGAGCGTACGCCCTTCGCCACTCACGTCGTCGCCGATGTTGCGTGCACGCCCGACCTGGTTGTAGAGATGCGGGATCTCGTTGCGATACGTCACGTAGGCGACCGCGTATCCACGCGCGATCATGAGGTCCTGCATCGAGGCGAGCCGCTCCACTTGGGTCTCGACATGCGGCAGGCCGCCGCGGCCGTTTCCGCGTCCGATCGTGATCAGCGGGAACGGTCCGTTGCCTTTCGGTTTGCGAATGGCGACCGGAACGTAAATCTCGTCCCGCGTGAGCACGAACGCGTAATCGACCGGAATATCCGACCCGCGCACGGTTTTGGTGATGACGTAGCCGTGCGGAGGAAGCTCTGCGGCAACGGGCGCGTGTGGATCCGCGCCCGGCGTAAGCGTCTGGCTCATGAATGTCCCCATTTGTGGAGACGGCGTGAACGCGGGGCAATCCCGGCGCGCCGTCATATTCGACCGTCCGCATATAATAGCGCCTCCCTCCGATCGGATTCCGCTTTCCCCGATGAGCCTTGCGAAGTCGTTCGATGATCCGGCACGCCCCGCGTGCTCGCTGCGCACGTGTCTAGCGGCGCTCGCGTGCGCGGCTCTGGTCGTCGCGGGCTGCGGAAAAGAAAACGACAGCGGGGCGAAGAAAAAAGACGCCGCAGGCGCTCAGGGTCCGATTCCGGTCACCGTCCGCCATGTGCAACCTCAGCGTGTGCCCATTACGCTGGAGGCCGTCGGCCAGGCCGAAGGCTCGCGTGAAGTCGAAGTTCGCGCGCGCGTATCCGGCATTGTCGAAAAGCGGCTGTATTCAGAAGGGGCGCCTGTGAAGGCTGGCGCCGTGCTTTTCGTGATCGACCGTGCGCCTTACGAGCTTGCAGTCGCGCAAGCCAAAGCAGCACTCTCGCAGGAGCGGGCACGTCTCGATCTCGCCGTGCGGGAAGCCGAGCGCCTCAAAATGCTCGCAGGTGCGCGCGCGATCAGCCAGCGCGAGTACGATGAAGCGCAGTCGTCGGTGAAACAGGTGACCGCGGCGATCGAAGGCGCGCAGGCGAAGCTCTCGGAAGCACAGCTGAATCTTTCGTATACGAACGTCCACGCGCCGATACGCGGCATCACCGGCCGCGCGCTGCGCTCCGAAGGCAGTCTCGTCACCGCCAATACGGAGAACGCGCTGCTTACGACCCTCACGCAGGTCGATCCCATCTGGGTGCGCTTCTCGGTGGCGGAGCCCGATTACGAACGCGTCCGCGGCGGCGAGAAGACGGCGCAGGTGAAGATCCTGAGAGACGATGGCAGCACCGCGGCCGCCAACGGCCGATTGAACTTCGCAGGTTCTACCGTCGATCCCAAGCTCGGCACGGTGCAGCTTCGCGCGGAATTTCCAAATCAAACCCAGGCATGGATGCCGGGGCAGTTCGTGAAAATAAACGTTATCGCCGGCGAGCAACAGGCGTTTCTCGTGCCGCAGGCTGCGGTCGTTCAGACCGAGCAGGCACGCTCCGTATGGGTCGTTCAAGAAGGCGGCAAGGTGGCGCTGCGTCCAGTACAGACCGCCGGCTGGTACCAAAACGACTGGGTCGTCACCGGCGGGCTCAAGCCCGGAGAAGCTGTCGTGGTCGACAATCTGATGAAGATGCGGCCCGGCGTCGCCGTCCAGCCGCAGACCGACGCGCCCAGGCAGGCCGACGCGGGCACCCCACCGGCTGCTGCCGCGGCAGGGGACAAGAAGGGCAGCGCGACTTCCGTCCGCTGACCGGCACCGCACACGCATGGCCAACTTCTCGCGATTCTTCATAGAGCGCCCGATCTTTGCGAGCGTGCTCGCGATCATCATCACGCTCGCAGGACTGGTGGCGTCCTTCGTCCTGCCGGTTTCACAGTATCCCGAGATCGCGCCGCCCACGGTCACGATCACTTCGAGCTATCCCGGCGCAAGCGCCGAGACGCTTGCGAAAACGGTGGCCGCGCCGATCGAGGAACAACTCTCGGGCGTGGAAAATTTGATCTATTTCACCTCGAGCGCCGCGGCGGACGGCAGCGTCGGCATCACCGCGACGTTCGAAGTCGGCACCGACGTCGACAAAGCGGTGTTCCAGCTGAACAACCGTGTCCAGATCGCGCTACCGAGGCTTCCTGAAGAAGTGCGGCGTAACGGCGTCATCGTTCAGAAACGCTCGAACGACATCCTGCTCGTCATCGGCCTGCAGTCTCCAAAGGGTTCCCGCACGACCACTTTCCTCGCGAACCACGCGCAAGTGAACCTGATCGACGAGCTGAGGCGCATTCCGGGTGTCGGCGACGTGACGCTCTTCGGCTCCGGTTATTCGATGCGCATCTGGCTGCAGCCGGACAAGATGGCGCGTCTGGGGGTCACGCCCACGGACGTCGCAAACGCGGTGCGTGCGCAGAACGCGCAATATGCGGCCGGCAGGGTCGGCGCCGAGCCTGCGCCCCCGGGGCAGGCGCTCAACTACACGGTCACCGCCCGCGGACGACTGGTGAGTCCCGAAGAATTCGGCAGCATCGTGGTGCGTGCCGCAGGGCCGAGCGGGGTTCTGCGCATCAGGGACGTTGCGCAAGTGGAGCTCGGCGCACAGACGTACGATGTTTCGACGACGGTAGACGGAAATCCGGCCGTCGGCATGGCGGTGTTCCTGCAGACGGGCGCCAATGCGCTGGAGGTCTCTTCCGCCGTCAAGACGCGCATGACCCAGCTGAAGACGGCTTTTCCCGAGGACGTCGATTACCTCATACCGTTCGATACGACGCGTGTGGTCGAGGCATCCATACACGAAGTCGTGATCACGATCGCGGAAGCGGCGGCTCTGGTGATACTGGTCGTGTTCGTTTTCCTGCAGCACTGGCGCGCGACGCTGATTCCGATGCTGGCCGTTCCGGTCTCACTGATCGGCACGTTCGCCGGGTTGTATGCCCTCGGCTTTTCGATCAAT
>Ga0209382_10003436_pt1 | contig 21961 bp, 18 predicted proteins | sample SoiMetdeltSBSDD5_FD_187599 | JGI IMG/M metagenome (GOLD analysis project Ga0209382, IMG submission 187599) | Bulk soil microbial communities from a Populus tree surrounding site in Tennessee, USA - Soil MetaG P. deltoides SBSDD5 (SPAdes) (version 2) | ecosystem: Environmental > Terrestrial >...
TATGCGACTGTCATTTGCCGAGCCCCTCGACAATGAACGCAAGCGAGTCCGTTGATTTGGATCGGATTGCGTCAGCATCTTTCTGGGCCGGCGAACTGTACCAAGCTTGCGCTTTCTCGATGCTATCAAATTCGATGAGCGCAAGTCGTTCGGGCGTAACTCCATCAAGCCGAGTTATGTTGCCGGTACGGATGAGATAGTGACCGCCGGCAGCTTCGGCTGCTGCTCGCCCTTTTTCGGGAAGAGGCTTGTAAGCATCTGGATCGGTTATTTTCTGAATGGCAATGACAACGTAAGTTGGCGACTTGGCTTGTGTCGCCGGTACTTGCTGCTGGGCTGTCATCAATGTCGGCAGCGGCAGGTCATGCGGATAGTAGTTCCAGAAGACAAAAGCTGCTGCAAACAACAGAGCTAGCCGATGCGGGGAATCTTCTGCTGCGCGCGCGCAGCGAGCGGCAACGTCGCCACACTGTCAATCAATGAATGAACTCGCGCCGTCTCATTGCCTCACCCGAGGCTAGGACCAGTCATAGTACCGACTTAAACCAGCATACTGGAAAGGGGGCCCAATGTCCGCTTTGGGTCATTAGCGGACATTTCTTGATGTCCGCTTTTCCCTGAATGATGTCTGCTTTACCCCCGAAAGCGGACATGTGCGGTGCAACTAGGGATGTCCGCTTTGGGCCAAAAGCGGACATCTGCCTAGTAATAACGGTTGTGAGAACGGACACGGTTCGGCACTGATGTGATGTCCGTTCCGTGCCAAAAGTTATTTACAGACAGACCCTAAGTCGTCCCACGGCGCTTGGGGAAAAGCATTGAGCGGAATCTTCAAATAACGTCGGCCATTGTCTTCAGGCGCTGGGAACCGACCACCCATGATATTCACCTGTAGCGCCGGCAGCATCAGAGTCGGCATCGGGAGGCGTCGATCTCGCTCCTGGCGAAGCTTGACAAACTTGGCCTCGTCGAAACCCTTGAGATGCAAATTGTGCGCTTTCTGGGCTGCGATGGTGCTTTCCCACTGAGGCTCGCGGCCGTTCGGGCGATAGTCGTGCCCTGTGAATAGGCGTGTGTCGGGCGGAAGTTGCAGAATACGCTGGATACTTTTCCAAAGCTGCCGAGCATCACCACCTGGGAAATCAGCGCGTGCTGTACCCGAATCTGGCATGAAAATGGTATCGTGCACGAAGGCTGCGTTCCCTATGACGTAAGTCACGGAGCACAACGTGTGACCAGGGCATAGCAATACGCACCCCTCCGTTTCACCAACAGAGAATCGCTCTCCATCCGCAAACAAATGGTCCCATTGCGAGCCGTCAGTCGGAATGATGTCTGGCAGATTGTAGAGTTTTTTCCATAGCCTCTGAACTTCTTTGACGCGTTCGCCAATAGCAGTTGTTGCACCACTCCTGTCTTTCAAATACCCGGCAGCTGAGAAATGATCAGCGTGCGGATGTGTCTCGAGAATCCATTCCAAGGTCAGCTCATGCGTTTCGATGTACCTCAACAACCCATCGGCGGATGTGGTTCGCGTTGACCCCGATCTTGGGTCATAGTCAAGGACCGGATCGACGACCGAGCATCTTCGTGTACTGGGATCGGTTACGATATATTGGATGCTTCCTGTCGGAGCGTCATAGAACCCGATTACATCAGGCTGCTGATCCATGTGCGATCTGCTCCATAGACGAAGTCATCGCAGCGCAAGCCTGAACGTGCGCTAAGAGCGAAAGCGGACACCCGCAGGCCGCTATCCATGATCGATTCCCGTGAAGCGATATCGAGTTGGACTTTGGTCTCATAAACGCAGCGTTATGTCCGCTTTGGGTCATTAGCGGACATTCAGGCCGTCATTCGCGATGTCCGCTTTACCCCAAAAACGGACATTACCCGCGACAAGGTGAATGTCTGCTCAGGGCCAAAAGCGGACATTCAAGAGTTCGGCTCTCGCCAAAAGAAAAACCCCGGGACTTTGCCCGGGTTTTCGGTGTCGGAGAGGTTTGCAAGTTAGCGTCTTAGTAGAAGCGATAATTTATCGCGAACTTTCCTACCGAAATCCTCTGGCGGATTTCCACGCCTGGGACCTCGTTTGGCACACCGCCAAATGTCCCGACCAATGTCACCGAACGGGTACCAAAATCGTAGTAGTCGAATTCGGCTTTCATCGACCAGTTATTCCAAAACGCCCATTCAACGCCGCCACCGACGGTCCAGCCGGTTCGTGTCTCGCTGGCCGTCGCTTGTTCGAGAAACACGGGGATTGAAAAAGAATATTCGTCGTGAGCCCAGGCCGCACCGCCCTTGCCATATATCAACCAGCGATCCCACGCCCAGCCGAGCCGACCCGTTGCGCTCGCAATCCAATTCGTTTTAGCGGATGCCGTTCCGGTGATGCCTATTATTGTTTGGGTTACGTCACCTTTGATGTCCGCTGCCGATCCCTCACCTTCGATGCCGATAACCCAATTGCCGCCAAATTGGAGATTACAGCCTACCTGACCGCCACCGAGAAAGCCGTCTACGTCGCCCGTAACGGACACACCCGGCAATATCGACGGAACGGATACCGTCTTGTCGCCCCAACCTCCGCCCAAGTGGCCGCCGATATAGCAGCCGGTCCAGGTAAACGCCGGTGGGAGCGGAGGTGGCACGTAGTCAGGCGCCTTGCGCGGCAAGTCCGCCGCTGACGCGATCTGGCCAAATGCGACGGCAACAATGCCGCCAATTAATGCGCGCGATAAACGATATGGCATGTGGGCACCCCGATTTGGGGACAAAAATAGCACCAACGCGAGGGGCCGCCTGTTAATGGGTGGTGATGCAAAAGGAAATCTTAGGGTTGTAGCAATCAGGTCACAGTGTCTAAAGTCCCCGGATTGGCAATAAAATTTGGAATCGAAGCGGGCCGCAGGCATGTCCGCTTTGGGTCAGAAGCAGACATATGCGGTGCACAAGGCGATGTCCGCTTTACCCCCGAAAGCGACGCTGAATGCGTTCATTCGAATGTCCGCCTAGAGGCGCCCATCTACTGAATGATCTGCGCGTCCTCATCCGTCGCTGCAGGATCAAGGCCGCCTTCAATACCTCGAGCGATAATGGCTTCGAGCTGCGCGTTAGACATATGCTCCGGAACTGTGGGGATGGTGGCCTCGAGCTCTCTCGGTATCAGCGATGCAACCAGTACGCACGAACTCGAGGGGATGCATCCGCGCCGCTGTCATCAGCGCTGGCTTGCCGAAAGCTTGCCATGCATCACAGAGACCCGCACTGCAAATGTCCGCTTATGACCCAAAGCGGACATCGCCGACAAAACTCCGCACGACGCCTCGGCCGAGTACCGCCACTGCAAATCCTCTTTAGCTCAGCGCACGCAAAAAATGTTTTTATGCCGAAGTGCACGAAGCCGGCACGCCTATTTCAAAATTTTTTTGTTCACGAAAAAACAAATTTGAATTTTTTTTGGCAACGAGTCTCCGTGTAGGTATCACGAGCCGGCATAATGGTGTCATCCAACCACGCTTCGTGATGCTGAGTCATCGAAAGATCACTTTGCTCTCACCGAAAGACCACTTTCAAAAAATAAAATTCTGCAACGGGACGAAACAAGATGCGAAAAGCAGTACAGGGGCGTCGCCATGAAGAAATCCACGCTCGGAGATTTCGACTTTTTTAACAGCACCCATCAAATCGACCTCGATAGCCTGCAATCGTTTTTCGGTCATCATGGCGGTGGCCATCCGCGGCCGCCGAGTTTGCCGCAAAATGAGGTTCAGTTTCGGACCATCGATGGTTCCAACAACAATCTTGCGGATCCAACAGTGAACCAAGCCCAGACCGACTTTGCTCGGCTGGGTCCGGCGAATTTTTCCGATGGAATCAGTGAAATGACACCGGGGCCGAACCCCCGCGAAATCAGCAACATTCTTGTGGCGCAGCAGGACACCGGAGAGGACGGCCCGCATTTGATGGACGACAACGGCATCGCGCTGTCAGGCATGATGTATGCCTGGGGCCAGTTCATCGATCACGATCTGGATCTGCAAAAAGGGGGCACAACGACGGATATCTCGATCACAGTCCCGGCTGATGACAAGTTTCTGGAGCCCGGCAGCACCATTCCATTGACGCGGGCGGCCATCGATCCTGCGACCGGTGTTGCTGGACATCCAGCAATTGGCATTAACATGATCACAGGTTGGCTGGATGGATCACAGATATACGGATCCGACGCTGCCACCGCCGCGAATTTGCGGACCGCTGACGGCCATATGAAAACTTCGGCGGGAGATAATCTGCCGATCGATCCGACAAGCGGAATGTTTATGGCGGGTGACGTGCGGGCGCAGGAAAACCCGGACCTTACCGCATTACAGGTACTTTTTGTCCGCGAGCACAACTACCAGGTCGGCCAGCTCGAAAAGGAGCACCCGAACTGGAGCGGCGACCAGTTGTACGAGATGGCCAAAGCCATCACCACGGCTGAGATGGTCAACATTACCTATAGCGAGTGGCTGCCCCATCTGTTGGGCAAGGACGCCATTGAACCGTACCACGGCTATGATTCCAACGTAGACGCGCGGATCACCGAAGAGTTTGCCGGTGCCGCCTTTCGCTTCGGTCATTCCATCGTCTCCGACGAAATCAGTGCGATCAGCAATTTGGGGGAATTCACGTCGGAGCAGACGCTGGCGGACTCGTTCTTTGAAGATACGGCGACTTTCAACGCTACGGGCGCAGATGGCTTGCTTCGCCATCTGGCAGGAGACTTGTCGAATCCGCTGGACACCCGGCTTGTCGATGGCTTGCGGAATTTCCTCGTCGATCCTCCAGACGGTATGGATCTTGCGGCTATCAATATCCAGCGCGGCCATGATCTTGGGTTGGGTACACTGAACCAGACCCGAGCGGCGCTGGGACTAACGACATACACCAGCTTCGATGAGATCAGCTCTGATCCGGTGACGGCAGCGGCGCTAGAGGAAGCCTATGGTTCCGTCGATGCCATCGATCTGTGGGCCGGTGGATTGGCGGAGGATCATGTTGCAGGAGGTGTTATCGGATCAACGTTCGCCAGGATCATCGGCGATCAGTTCACTGCATTGCGCGACGGCGATCAGTACTATTTCGAGAACCAGAATTTCGACGAGCAGACTCTCAATGAGATCAAGGGCACCACCCTGGCGGACTTGATCCTCCGCGACACTGATACCACAGCGATGCAGGATGATGCTTTCGTCGCCACCGAGCGGCACAGCGGCACCTTGGGAGGAATAGATCCGAATGGAGAGGAAGCTGCCGAAGGTATGGCGCAACTGGTGATCGGATCCCCGGGCAAGGATACCCTGACCGGCGGAGATCTGGATGACACGTTGGTGGCAGCCGCCGGAAAGCAGACCATGACGGGCATGGATGGCGCGGACACTTTCGTAATCGGGGAAGGCCGGATCAGAGCAACGATTACGGATTTCACGCCCGGGGTGGACAAACTCGAATTCGACGGCAAAGACAACCAGCGCGACGTCCATATCCGGCAAGATCACGGCAATACCGTCGTCTCGGTTGGCAATGATCAGGTCGTGTTGACGGGTGTCAATTCTCATCAACTGAACCCGCATCACGACATCAACTTCCTCGTCTAGGCGACCAGATTTCAGCCTGGGAGCGCGCCGAAATGAATGGCGTTGCGGCGAGCGGAAAGCATTGATGGGGCAGCATGTTCTCTCTCGATGGGGACGACCCGGTTGCGATTCAATTGCGCGCGAGCGCAAGAAAATTGGCAGGCGTGGCTGTGTTCAGCGGGGTCGTCAATCTCCTAACGCTGTCCGGCTCCATTTACATGCTGCAAGTCTACGATCGCGTGATTCCGAGCCGCAATATTGCGACATTGGTCGGACTGTCGGCGATAGTGCTCATCGCTTATCTGTTGCAATGGTACTTCGACGCGCTCCGCAGCCGCATGTTGGCGCGTATCGGGGCCCTGTTCGACGCTGAACTGCAGCCTCGGATCTATTTTGCTCTTGTGTCGCTCCCGCTGCGGGGAACCAAGTCTATCCTGGCTCAGCAGCCGCTGCGGGATCTCGATCAGGTGCGGGCTTTCTTGTCGGGTACCGGCCCGACGGCATTTCTGGACATGCCGTGGATTCCGCTTTTTTTGCTTGCGCTCTTCCTGTTTCATCCGGCGATAGGCCTTACAGCGATTTTCGGGGCGGCGGCCATCGTCGCTATGACGCTGCTGACCGAATATCAATCAAGAAGCGCAGCGAAGGTATCGACCGAGGGCAATGCCCAGCGGCAGGTTCTGGCGGACGCCTTGCGCGAAAATGCCGACGTCATTCGAGCCCTCGGCATGACAGGCCGCTGGGCGACACGATGGTCGCTCACCAGTGAACATTACATCCACCACAATACGAACCTTGCCGACGTCAATGCGAATCTTAATTCCGCGGCCAGAATATTACGGTTCATTCTGCAATCGGCGGTGCTCGGCGTCGGCGCTTATCTTGTGGTGATCGAGCAAGCATCGGGAGGCATCATGATCGCATCCGCGATCGTGGTTGGTCGCGCACTTGCCCCCATTGAGGTTGCGCTGACGAACTGGAAGCAATTCGTTGCCGCGCGGGTGGGGATTGGCCGTCTGCGCGCCATCCTCAAGGCCACCGCACCGCCGGCTGCTCCGGCGGTAGTCCTGCAACGACCCCATCGCAGCCTGCTGGTAGAAGACCTGAGCGTCGTTGTGCCAGGCACGCAGAAGCGGGTCATCTCCCAGGTGTCGTTTGGCCTGAGGGCAGGAAATGGCATGGCGCTGCTCGGCGCCAGCGCCGCCGGCAAGTCCTCGCTCGCCAAGACGCTGGTCGGCATCTGGCCGACTGCGACGGGTTCGGTGCGTCTCGATGGCGCGGCAATCGATCGTTGGGATCCCGACGATCTCGGACGGTACATCGGCTACCTGCCTCAGGACGTCGCGTTGTTTGACGGCACGGTCGCAACGAACATCGCGCGCTTTGACGAAGCAGCGACATCGGAGGCAATTCTGGAAGCCGCGCGGATATCCGGCGCGCATGAGATGATTCTGCGTCTGCCGGATGGCTATGACACCAGGATCGGAGAACGGGGCACTGCGTTGTCGGCAGGTCAGCGTCAGCGAATTGGTCTGGCGCGCGCCGTATTCGGGCGGCCCTTCCTGGTCGTACTCGATGAGCCCAACGCGAATCTCGACGCCGACGGCGAGAATGCACTCGTCAGCGCCATCGAAACGCTGCGCTGCGAGCAAACCATTGTCATCGTGATCTCGCACCGGCCCAATGCGTTGGCAGCGTTGAACATGACCATGGTGCTGTACGGCGGCCGTTCGATCGCCTTCGGGCCACGCGAAGAGGTATTTGCGCGCATCGGGCGATCCGCCGCTGGCGGCAAAGAACTGCCGAAACAAAGACAAAGAGCTTCCCGTTTGGTTGCAGGTGGCGCGCCATGACATACCATCGCGCTCGCGGCCATGGACCGGAAAGCTACCACGTCGACGATGTGACGGAAGTTTCGTCGAGCTCGCAGGAAGCCGCTCTCATCTGGGAGTTGCGACGGCTGCAAAAGTTTCTTGAAGAAGAAAGCTTGCGCGAACACGAGCAATCTCCGCGCGCAATCGGCCACCCGCGCCGGGGCGGGAAATGCCCGTCTGGCAAGCCCGCTGACGGCGCGGTCACTCGCTTTCTCGATCGGCTCGGTCTGAACCGCCGCAAATCGTCCAAACGGTCCCGCGTGCACGACACGTTTTCGGCATCTGCAAGGCAATCGCCACGCCAGGACCCGAAGCTGCCGTTCAATCCACGGCCCGCACAGAGGCCTGAACGTACAGCTTCTTTGCCAATCACAGCAAAAACGGAAAGCGGTCATTTGCGTCCGCCATATGCTGATCATTCTCCCAGATTGTCGCTGGTCTCATCGACGGATCGCATTGGCATTCCGCCTCCGGCTGAGCAAAAGAGTCAGGTCAAGGCCGCCTTCATGGCCGGACGCGAGCTTCTGCGTCCTGTTCGCGCGATCGAACGTGTGCGCTCCGCTTATGCATTTTTGGCCGGTGGCGCGGACGGTAAGGCACTGGCCGAGGGGGCCGAGGCGCGGCTCACCACGCGTCTATTCCGCGTGTTTGAAAGCGAACTGAAGACGGGTCTTCGCGTGCTGATCATAGGGCTCGGAATCCTGGGCGGCTGGGCGACTTTTGTGCCGCTCTCCGGCGCGGTCATCGTGCCGGGTACGCTGGTGGTGGAATCGGAGGTCAAGAAAGTTCAGCACCCCTCGGGCGGCGTGGTGGCGGATATTGCGGTTCGTGACGGAGTGCGCGTGCGCGCGGGTGACCTGCTCCTGCGCCTCGACGAAACACAGCTCAAAGCCAATGCTCAAGTTCTGACTCAGCAGCTCGATCAGATACGCGTGCGGTTGGCGCGCCTGATAGCTGAGCGTGATGGCATGGACCAGCTGCAGATGCCCCACGAAATGGCGAATCGGTCAGGCAATCCAGATATCAGCCGCCTCTGGGCATCGGAGGTTTCGCTTTTCAACAGTCGCGCTTCAGTTCGCAGGAACGCCAAGGAGCTCTTGCGCAGTCATGTCGTACAGCTTGGAGAGCAGATTTCGGGTCTCGACGCTCAGATAAAATCGAAAGCCGCGCAGCATCAGTTGATCTCCGGCGAACTTGAGGGCGTCGACAGCCTGTACCAGAAAGGGCTCGTGCCCCTGACCCGCAAGACATCGCTGCAGCGCGAAGCCGCTCGCCTGGACGGTGAACGCGGTCAGGTAGCTGCGGCGATCGCGGAGGCGAAATCCAAGATCAGCGAGGCGGAACTGCAGGACATCCGGGCAGATCACGATTTTCGCACGGAAGTCATGAAAGATCTGCGCGAAGCCCAGGACAAGGAGGCCGAGCTCGTTGAGAAGACCACCGCCGCGCAGGATTTACTCAGGCGAGTCGATCTACGCGCGCCGACAAGCGGCATCGTGCACCAACTCTCGGTCCACACCATCGGCGGCGTGATTACTCCCGGCGAGGTCATGATGGAGATTGTGCCTGAATCGGACGAATTGCAGATCGAAGCCAAGCTCCCGTCCCAGGAGATCGACCACGTGCACTCCGGGCAGCGGGCCTACATTCGTTTTTCGGCATTCAATCAGCGTACGACGCCGCAGCTGGAAGGGGTCGTATCGTATGTGTCGGCCGATCTAAACCGCGACCGGCAAAAAAACTCCAATGTAGCTCCTTACTATACGGTTCGGGTGACGCTTCCTTCCGGCGAGCGCCGGCGGCTGGGTGGCCTGCAACTCGTATCCGGGATGCCCGTCGAGGTTTTCCTCCAGACCGGCAGTCGCACGATGATGAGCTATCTGCTCAAGCCGATCACCGACCAGTTGCTGCGCACATTCAACTAGAATGGGCAAAAAACGGACTTGGTAAGGCTTATCCGGCCATCTTCATCATCTAAATGGGACATTTTAGGCATATTCTCAGGCGCCATGTCCGCTTGGGGCACCCCAAGTGCGAAAATTCGGCGCACCGATGTGGCTTGCTCGGATCGAGCCGGACGCACCCAACCACGACAAGCGCACCTTTGAGTGCCATGCGCGCGGCGACACCACGACTGAAATCATGAAATACCGATAGATTGGCAGGGCTGCCACAGCCGTATCCAAATGTCCGCTTTGGGTCATTAGCGGACATATGCAGTGCAAAAGGGCACGTCCGCTTTGCCCCCAATAGCGACCGCGAAAGCGGATTTCCGCAAACGGTCATGTCTGCTTTACCCCCGAAAGCGGACATGTGCAGTGCAGCTAGGGATGTCCGCTTTGGGCCAATAGCGGACATTTCCGCCGCAAACGCTATGTCCCCTTTACCCCCGAAGAACGGACAGCGACAAAATCAATTTTTGATTTAGATTTGCAACGTTCAGAGAGAAGGACGGTCACGATGGCGCTCGTCAAAACCGAACTAGAGCCGCCGCACCTGCAGCGAAATGCAGACGATTTTGCTGTCGTCAGAAGCATCGCGGAGAGCGGGAGCGATGGCCCCGTATTGATGCTAAACATGAACCGGTATTCGTTGGAGTCGGGGTTCCCGGATCGTGGCGTCTATCGGCAATACATTTCTGGGCTGGGTAATTTTCTGGAAGGTGCCGGCGCCAAATTGCTATGGCGATTTCCGGTTCTGGGGCAGGCAGTTGGCGATCAGAAGATCCACGAGATCATTGCCTGTTGGTATCCGGTACACAAAATATTTTTTGATCTCTACAAGGCGCCAGGCGCTGCGGAAAACTTCCGTCTGAAGGGTCTGTGCGTGGAATATGCTGTCATTCATCGGTGTCCCGGCGACCGACCTCCGTTTGCGCCAAGCGAAACCGCTGGAGAAGCTCGGAACAGATAGTTACCCGGTCTTGTCCGCTTTACCCCCAAAAGCAGACATGTGCAGCGCAGTACCTCATGTCTGCTATGGGCCAAAAGCGGATATTCGCATTCACGGTTGATTTTTTGACGATACGGCGGAGAGGACATTGTAGGCCGCCACGGGCCGGCCGATGCCCTTGAGCGTAAAATCGCCAACTGGTTCGATGGTCACCGCATCTTCGACCAGCATCATGACCCGAGGACTAATCAAGATTTGCACAGGCTTGGCTTCGTCGCAAAGCCGCGATGCGACATTGGAGACTGTCCCGATGGCGGCATAATCGAAGCGTCCCTCAAAGCCAATGGTGCCGAGCGTCGCAAATCCGTGCGCAATACCGACGCCAAAACCAAGTTCATGTCCCAGCCGGTGCCATTTCCCTGTCAACGCTCCAACCGCCGTGCGCATATCCAGTGCGGCCTGCACGGCCTGCAGGGCCGGATTCGGGACAGGAATGGGATCGTTGAAGAAAACCATCACGCCGTCCCCGGCATAATGTTCAAGTGTGCCACTATATTTGATGATGATCTCGCCAATCGCCGCGTGGTAGTCACGCAACAGCTGCATCACGTCTTCCGGGTCCGAACTTTCGGAGAAGCCAGTGAAACCGCGCAGGTCACAGAACAACGCCGTAATTTCCCGGCGGTGACTCTCAAGTTTCTTTTCTGTCCCGGACGCAACGATTAGATCAGCTACCTGAGGAGGAAGGAATCGTCGCAGCCTGCTCATGCGCTCAATTTCGCCCACCTGATCAGCGACGCGTCGTTCGAGCTGCTGGTTTAGCTTAACAACTTCTTGCGACTGCAGCTCCAACTCGCCAGTTCTCTCGCGCAGTTCGTTGAGCAGTCTCGTATTCTCGATCGCGATCACGGCCTGATCGGCGAAGGTCGTCGCCAACTCGATCTGCTTGCCAGTGAATGGCCGCACCGAGTTTCGGCCAAACATTATAACGCCAATAGGCGCTCCTTCCCGCAGGAGCGGCACACCAAGCATGGTGCGACCAACTATTTTTTTCCTTGCCCCGTAAGTCCATTCGGGATCAGCTAGAACATCGGGAACATGAAAAATTTTGCGCTCAAGCAACACTCGTCCCGAAATCGAACCTCTGTCAATTTGAGCAGGGTGATTTGCTACAAATTCGGTTATCTCAGGCGAGAATCCATAGGTCGCTTCAAAATAAAAAATTGTGTCTCTCGGTCGGCCTATCGCCGAGATGTCCGCCTCGCACAGTCGGGCGGCAGATTGGACGAGAGTGTCGAGCACGGTCTGCAAGTTGAACGTCGAGCGGCTAATGACCCTGAGCACGTCGGCCGTCGCAGCTTGCTGCTCTAGCGACTCGTCGCGCTCACGGGTGAGCCGGGCGACATTTGTTTCCTTGCTGGTAGCGAGGGGACGGCGACCGCGTGCGGCCTTTGGCGCATTGCAACGCGTCAACGTCTTGCGGCGTCGCGCCTTTACTGCTTTGCGGCGTGCTTTGCCGTGCCGTCTCATTGCCTCCCCCGAGGCTCAGGACAAGGAATCGTAGCGGCTCAGGCTAGCACGCTGGAAGAGGTCGGACATGATGCCAGCCGATGTCCGCTTTGGATCAAAAGCAGACATCCGCACCGCAGTAGGCCATGTTTGCTTTGCCCCCAAAAGCAGACATGTGCAGTGCAAAGAGAAACGTCTGCTAAGGGCCAATAGCGGACATTCGGACTGATAGCTTTCTAGCCAGTCTTACCTTGCCGGACCCATTCCGCCCAAGTCGGGCGATCCATTGCGAAAAGATCGGATAGCTTTGCGTACCATCGAGCGCCATGCATTCCACCAAATAGCTTCAACTCGGGCGTATCGATCACGCCGCGTGTCGCGTCGCACACATATCGATCATCGACGTACGCATGAACAATTTGACCGGCGATAATCGCTTGGTTTGGTCCAAAGGACAGTGAGGTGAGAAGACGGCATTCGTAGGCAACGGGGCTTTCGCTAACTCGCGGCGGTTTGACCTTTACCGATGACCGGTGTTCAACTTTGCAAGTTCCAACTCATTTGTTCCGGGCGGCGCGTCAATGCATGTGATATTCATTGCCAATGCAAGGGGCTCCGACACGAGGTTGATGACAAATTCTTTTGTCGCCAAAATGTTACTGGCGGTGTCTTTCAATCTTTGATCCGGATGCGCTAGAACCGAAATCATTGCGACCGCCGGATTATGCCCCATCACATTAAAAAGGCTATACGGTGCCGCATTAATCGTACCGTCAGCTGAGATCGTCGTAACCAAGGCGATCGGCCGCGGCACAACCGTCCCAAGCAGCAGTTCATAGCGGTCCATGGCCGCCATCTTGTCGATGTCGAATTGCATGACGCCCCCTTGTGGGGCTAATCCTGATCGGCTGGGTAGCGGTTGGCAATGTCCGCTTTACCCCCGAAAGCGGACATGTAGTGTTTTGATGAGCCTCCAGGTTCGATCGTTTCCTTCCGAGCAGATCCATCAACTTCGCACTGCAGGCGCAGACAGCGCCCGTTCATGTCATGCCCGCCAAGTGAAGGTTGAGGTGACAGCATAATTCCAGACGGCGCTGATGGCCGCGCCAGCGATGCCAGCGACCCACCAGAACGAATGCTGCTGATTAAATAGAAAGCTGGCGATGCCGACATTGGCGAGTGCACCAAAGCCGCAGATGAATGCGAACGACACAAGTCCGCGTACAAACCTCCATCCGGTCAAGCGGCGATCGTGGTAAGTCAGCCAATTATTGAGTGTGAAATTGCCGATTATTGCAACTCCGGTTGCCGTTGCCTGGCTGACCTCGAAGGTCAGTCCCATCGGGTTGAGGCAAACCCACAATAACGCGAGGTGCACGACGAGGCCGAGACCACCGACCAGCGCGAACACGAAAAAGCGGACCGGTATGATGTGGCCAATGATTTTATCGGCCAGCAGCATTAGATATTCCCATCCGATCAATGAATCGAACTTGCTTTCACCGGCGTGACGCTCGCGAAAATGGAATGGGAGCTCTTTCACTTGCAGCGGCCGAGGCGATGAGGCCAGGAGATCGAGCAAAATCTTGAACCCCATGCTCGACAGGCGTCGCACCGATCCTTGGAACGCCTCACGCCGGATCATGAAGAAGCCGCTCATAGGGTCGGCGATCGGAAGCCGCAGAATTGAGCGGGCGATGCGAATGGCGATGCTACTCAGCCACCTGCGATGCCGGCTCCAAATGCCAATGCTCCCGTGCTCGACATACCGACTGCCGACCACGGCGTCGACGGTCGGCTCGGTCTTTAATGTCTTGAGCATGTGGGGGAGCAACTGCTCATCATGCTGCAGGTCGGCGTCCATTACTGCGACGTAAGACGCGGAGCTTGCCAACATTCCTTCTATGCAGGCGGAAGCAAGTCCGCGGCGGCCAATCCGCTGAATGCAGCGCACTCGGCGATCTAGACTAGCGAGTCGACAGACCGCCTCAGGCGTTCCATCATGGGAGTCATCATCGACAAAGATCGCCTCCCAGTCGATGCCTTCCAGCGTACGACATAGTGCCTCGTAGACGGGACCGACGTTATCGTGCTCGTTCCGGGTCGGCACGATGACCGTGAGCTCGGGCCCCGGCGTGGTTGCGCCCCGGCCCTCGCGCTTCGGCACAGCGGTGGTCGCTGGCAGTTCTGTACGCCTTGCAATCGACATAAGCGCTCTATTCTCTATTCTCTCTCGCGCTTTCATTGCCCCCCGGTCCTGGAATCCGCCGCGGGCCCGTGAAAGCACTAGTCCACAACGCTCAATTGGCGCGCCTTGCCAAGGGGCAACGGATATGACCCTAGGTAGTCCTTAGCGTAGTAGACCTGCAGTTTTAGCATCGACCTGCCGGCGCGGTGAATGTCGACCTCGCCGAGCGCATCGACCTTCCGGAAATATGGACCATATTCACGCTGCACATCGGGAATGTGCTCCTGCGTACCGATGATCAGCGCGTCCCAACCAGTGAATTTGCGAACATCCCATCCGAACGCGGCGTCGCGAGGATCGGGACACAGGCAAACGACTGGCAAGAACTTACCGAGCTCGAGGTCAACCTTGCCGCTCTCGACTCGATGCGAGGTCACCACGAACAAATGCTTTTTTTCGAGCAGGCCGCGTCTTGCAATGGCAGGTCGCAGCTCCTTCCATTCGAGCCCCTTCAGCGTGAGATCGTCGACTCGGGACGGGTGATGACCAAGCAGTAGGTGGACCCACCCAGTTCCGGCTTCCATCCCGATGACGCCGATGATCAGAAAAATCGCTGTGGTCGATGCGAACAGCCAGCGCTTCGAAAAAATATCGCCGGTCTCCAGCTTTCGCACATGCAGCTGGGCGAGCAGAGGAAACAGCATGAGATATCCGGGCGCCTGCCAATGATAATGGCCGCCGGTCTGCATCCAAAATGCGACGAGCGTAAATAGCACAATCGGAACGCACGCGACGCACAAGATGAGCCAGCTCTTGGAGTTTGCGCGGCCTTCACGCACAGCATATGCGATCGCGAGCAGCATCGGGATCCAAATCCACGGACCGATCAGCACCGCTTGCCCGAGAATGCTGTCCAGCACCCAACGCAAGTTCGACCCGCGATTTCCGATGGCGCGCTCACCTTGAAACACGAAAGATATCCAATCGTTCTGCCAATTCCAGATAAGTACCGGACTGAAGAAGAGGATCGCAATCGCGCTGGCGATATAAGGACCCGGCTCGCGGAACCATCTCCGATGATCACGGCTTGTGAGCGCAAAAATCAGGACGCCCGCGGGCAACAAAGCAGCGTAATATTTCGACAGCAAAGCAAGTCCGAGCCAAAATCCAGCCTGAGCCCAAAGCAAGTTGGGGTGTCTTTGGTCGCTCCCATTCGCCAACCGCGCGATACAGTAGGTGGCGGCGAGAACGCAGAGGATCAGCGGGCCGTCGGGTTGAACCCATGCGCCGAGGCTGAGGGTGAACAGGGGTGAGATGTTCAGGAGCAGTGCGGCGAAGGCGCCTGCCGTTTCCCCAAAAAGGAATGCAGTGAAGCGGAACATCAACCAGGTAGTGGCAATGAATAGTAAAATGAACGGAGCCCGGACGACGAGCACCGCATCAGATCCCGTCAGCTTCATGGCCGCCCAGGCGATCCAGAACGAAAGTGGTGGATGGTCGAAATAGCTAAGGGCGAAATGTCGGGAGGCGGCGATGTAGTAGGCTTCGCTGTGACCGAGGTCGAGCACGCTTGCAGCAAACAGTAATCGGATGCAAGTTCCGAGGCAAATAGTCCAAGCAACGAGCTTGATGGGCGAGTCGAATCCGAGACTCGTGAGCCGGTCGCGGATGCAAGTGAATCCGGTCGATCCCTTTAATGTCGGGACACTGGGAAGTGTCGGAAGTGCCGTTCTGTGATTGCCTCGCATTGGTCCCCAACCAAGGTAGACCTTATAAGAAATACCGTTATTTCGCGCCATACAGAACAGCTGACAATTTTCAGCGCCTATGGCAAAGAAGTTACAAATAAACGGGGCATAAAGTTCAGCGGTTCTTCTACGACCTCTCGCCACCGCGCTGGTGCTCTTTGGGTTAAAAGCCGACATATGCGCTGCAGCAAGCCATGTCCGCTTTACCCCCAATAGCGACCGCGAAAGCGTTGCCCCGCGAGAGAGCATGTCCGCTTTACACCCGAAAGCAGACATGTGCGGTGCAGCTATAGATGTCCGCTTTGGGCCAAAAGCGGACATGTGCAGCGCAATAGCGCTATGGGCCATAAGCGGACATCGCCTAGCCGATCACACTAGTTCGGCGACAGCCGTCCGTCTTATGTAGTCAAAGCGAATACTGCGACAAACAGGATAATGAGAAAGGCCAGAGCAACGAGAATGATGCGCGTATCCCGGTTCATGACGACCCCTGACACCCAAGAGAGGCGACCAAGGCTGAAGCCAGCATCAGCCGAGGTCGCCACCCCGGTCCCGTGCTTCCCCCGGGACCGAGTGCAAAAGACATCGGCATCAATTCAACATGTGCCTAAGCGCCAACTGGTTTTGCAGGATCAATTTTTGGGGTGATACGCGTCTCACCAATCCTGCCCGTTCCAGGTTAGTAATGACTCGACTGACGGTCTCGATTGTGAGGCCGAGATGATCGGCAATGTCCTGATGTGACATCGGTATGTCGAGACAAGTTGTTTTTCCCAATCTCATCCATAGGTCGGTCAAAAACTTGGCCACCCGACATTGCGCACTCCTGCTGATCATCATTGCGTGCTCTTGTGTACGCAGAAGTTCATTTGTTGTCGCGGCCAATAGAGTATTCGCGAATCCTCTCTCCTGAGATGCGACGGACAGCAAAACGCTGCGCTTGAGGAATAGAATGATCGCATCTGTCGCCGCCTCGACGGAGAGGGAGTGTTTGGCGGCGTTTGTCCAGCCGAGCAGATCTCCAGGCAGATAGAACGCAATGATGCTGCGGGTACCGGTTTCGTAGGTCCGGCACGTTCGCACCGTGCCGCTGACCACCAGGAACATATAGTCGGTAGGATCTCCCTCACACACGATGACGTTGTTGCGGTGGTATCGAACTGGACCACGGCGAAGCGCACAGAGAGCGCGATTTACCAACTGCCGGTCGTTCGCTTGTGCGAGCGCTTTTAAGAGATTTGCCGAAGGATCGTGCGCAGTCTTGCTCTGCTCAATGAGGATGCGCTCAGGCTGTTGGTGGTCGTTCATATGCTAACCGCCTTTCCCCCATGTGCGATGGCGCTACTGATGGGGAAGGCTAGATATGTCAGCATCCAAACACTATTGTCTGTGAGGCGAACGACAGCTATCGCAACTGTGAGGGTATCCTATCCTTTAGTCGAGGATGACGATCGTCGGTGAGCTTCTCAGGCAGCGGCCGTTAGCGCCTTTTCGAGGCATTGGACAAAAGCGGTTTCGTCGAGCGGTTTTTTGAAAAGGCCGCACGCTCCCGCTTTTAAAACCCGGTTGCGGACTTCCTCATCGAAATACGCCGTAATGAAAATGATCGGAGTCGGATTTCCCTCTGCAATCAAGTGATCCTGAAGCTCGGTACCACTCATACCGGGCATTTGCAGGTCCGTGATGAGGCAGGAGGACGCCCAGAGACTATCGGATTGGAGATAGTCTTCGGCCGAGGCGAAGGCCTTTGCGGCATAGCCCAGCGATCGGACGAGATCCCGAACAGCATCTCGCACAAGCTCTTCATCATCGATTATGGAAATCACGACATTATTCAATCTGAATGCCCTGCTCACCAAGATGTAATGAATCTGGCCTTCGCCCGCCATTGTCCCTTGCAGGATTTGGCCCTGACACTTGATCTAAAAAAACTGTACTTGAGTATAGGTTTTTATTTGGAGGTTCGTCGGATTCCCAAAGCTTCGGCCATCCGAACCAGCTCTGCGATCGACTTTGCGCCCATTTTTCGCATCAAGTTGCCGCGATGAAACTTCACTGTGACTTCGCTGACGCCGATTTCGTTTGCAATTTGTTTGTTCATTAGACCGGCGGCAACAAAACCCATGATTTCCTGTTCGCGAGACGTCAGCGAGTCGAAGGCAGACCTCAGTTTCAAATTGATGCTTGCGCCCTGTCGTCGTTTTCTGTCGTTTTCAATGGCTGTCTGAACGGCGTCCAGCATTTCTTGATCACGAAAGGGCTTCGACAAAAAATCGACCGCTCCGCCTTTCATGGCCCGCACCGTCATCGGAATGTCACCGTGACCGGTCATGAATACTATTGGGATTTGAATGTTTGATTTGTTCAGCTCCGATTGAAAGTCGAGTCCGCTCAAACCTGGCAATCTCACATCCAGTACCAGACAGCTCGGGCCGTCCGGCAACTTCGATTCCAGGAATTCTGGCACGGAAGCGAACGGTTTGGTTGATAGTCCGATCGAACGAAGGAGATCGCACACCGCCTCACGCACCAATTCGTCATCATCGATTACGATCACTACCGGTTGCTCTTCATGTCGCTTATTCATGACACATCAACTGGAAACGAGACATAGAAGATTAAACCGCTATCGCCGCGGGAGGCCCATAGCCGACCGCCATGAGATTGCACAATCGAGCGGCAAATCGACAGGCCCATCCCCATGCCAGTCGGCTTCGTCGTGTAGAAAGCATCAAAGATCTTGTCGATGCTTTTTGGGTCAATTCCAGGTCCGGAATCAGCGACAGTGATCAACACATCGTTTTCACTAACTGCGGTCTTGACTTGCAACACCCGAGTCCCGGCATGCGAAGCACTCATCGCTTCAATCGCATTCATAACCAGATTGAGAAAAACTTGCTCCAGTTGCGCCTGATTGCCCAATATTCTTGGTTCTACTACGTCGGAAAAGGCGGTTTGAACCGAAATGTTGTGTTTCTGAATTTCATGGGCGGTGAGCGCAAGAACATTCCCAATCAGGATATTGGCATTGAGAGGTCGTTGTGTGCTGCTGCTTTCCTTTCGGAACATTGAACGAAGATTGTCTACGATTTGGGCAGCGCGATCGCTCCCTACCTTGATTTTTTCCAAGGCAAGCCTTGCCTCGTCGATATTTGGCGTCGCTTGGGCGAGCCACCGCAAGGCCGCACCACTTTGTGCAGCCATTGCTGCCAGCGGCTGCTTGACCTCATGCGCGATCGAAGCCGACAATTCGCCGGCGGTGGCGACACGATTAAGGTGCGCCAATTCAGTCATGCGTCGAAATGATTCACCCTCCGCCAGACGGCGGCGCCGATGTTCGTACAACAAGCCTGCGATGAGTGCAGCCTGTATAAAAATCACTGAGGCAATCAGCACAATTTGCCAATGATATTGGTCCCATAGGGTGGGATTGCGAAAGTAAATCTCGCTTCCAGGCGGCAGGCGGCTCTCGCTGATGCCCCAGCGCTGCATTTGCCTCCAGTCGAAAATCGGGCTTGCAAATTGAACGACTGGGACTTTGATTTCGCTTGGCTTTTCTCCACTCAGGATGCGAATGGCAACGGCCGCTGTCTGTCGGCTGCTGTCAGCCACCCGAAGAAGCGGGCCCCCTACGATCTCGTTGCCGAAGAAAGATTCGTCATAAGAAAAAATCGGAGCGTTGGCGACGACATGAAGTCTCGTTAGTGGTGTACCGCCTTCGTGTACGACGCCAGCCGCATCGACGATCATTAGCTCCCAAAAAATCGCAGATTGCGGCGGGAGCGCCGAAGCCTTTTTCAGCAATGCTTCGAATGACAAATCATCTGTCCATGAAAGCTTAATCCGGCTTGCGAGCGGATCGACTTCTCTTGCTATTGCGTCTTTCCAAAATTTTTCAATCGGAGAAGTTCCAACCACGACAAGAACATCTTTGGTGTCCGGCAACACTTGCAGGATATTTTCGAAGGCCGCCAAATAATTGATCCTTACTGCCACCACGGCGTCGTTCGCGGTCAGAGTGGAATACTGCACCCGACGTTGCTCCACAGCAGTGAACACCATCGGCGTGGTGGCAAAAAGCTGCTGCCGATGTCGCTGGACAAACGCTGCGGCGGGCGCCCCGATGCTCACAATTATATCGGGCGAGCGCTTGGCAAAAAGGGCTCTGAGGTATTCTACGAACGGAACCTCGGGGTCCTCATCGGGAGAACGTGCCGTTACAAGCGAATGTTCTGTGATGTCTAGCGGCCATGGAGATTGTTGGTCCAGCTCCATCCGAATGGTTCTGGCGTATTCGCTCCAGGGCTTGAAATCTCTGCCAAAAGAGTGAAGCAGCATGACCTGTTTGGTCTCAATCGCCAGGGCGGCCTGGGAAGCCAGCAAGTCCATCAGGCAGCAAGTTATTGCTGCCGCAGAGCTGATGCGCTGAACCAGAGTCATTGTGCGCCCATCTCCCCCATTTCTTGCCGATAGTAACCTTCCCTTATCGGTGGTCCAAATTCGCATCTCGGCGTTTGATCCCGCTTGGTACCTTGACCCGCCCGTGCCGGCGGTCACCACTGACGCTACGGTCAGCGCCGGACACATGTCCGCTTCGGGTCATGATCGGATATTTGCAGTGCAATCGCGATGTGGGCTTTTTGTTCGCGAGCATGCTGTCCGGCGCGCTCACCACTCACCGGACAGAAGCGAGAGGCGAAGCAAGGCGAACATGCTTAGGCTGTTTTTGTTGATCTCCGTCACAGCGACGCAGCACAAAAGAGAGGCCGACCCGCCACTCTGTAGGTCCGCCTCTCCTGCGGATCGCCGATGGTGGGATCACATTCTCTGGAGGGAGAATTGTGCAGCTCTCCGCCCTCAGACAGTTACAGCAAAAAGAGAACGCAAAGACCTATCCTTAGGTCTAGGCGTTCGAGGCTTGGGTTTCGGCTAATCGAGCGCCGCTCATACTTCTATTCCCACCTATCTCAGCTCATTGATTGATCTTCATTTCACGGCGCAGTTTTTTCTGCAGCCCACAATCGCGGCTGGCGCGCCGCGATGGCCACTATCGTGCATGGGCACGGGAAACTATCCTTTGATCTAGGTGATCAAGGAATGCGAACGGCTAATCTGGGGCGGTTGGAGACTATGGTGGAGACCGCTCATGGGGAAACAAAATGGTTTCGACTCTGATTTTCGAGCAAACCAACTGGTGCTCTACGGCGCAGCGACAATAGTGCTTTTGATATTGGCCTGGACGTTCGTTGTTTAGCGATGAAGCGCTACACAGGCAAAACTAGCATCAGGCATATCGAGCAGGCCTTCCCATATATTGTGGAAACGGCGATACCCGATGGCGGCTTAGGCACGCGTCTGGACATTATGTTCCAGTGGCACCGTGCGAGAGGCCTCGACGTTATGAACGGTCGCGGGCGTGACGAGAATGGCCGTAACTAGATTCGATAGTGCTTTGCCGATCCCGATCTAGCTGTCGTGTTTGCCGACGAGTTTGACGGCACCATCGGGCAGCAACACAAATAATAAAGCGGGCCGCGCTACGGTTCCCTCTATGCCGTGCCTTGGCGCGGCCCCTTCGCGCCCGCACAGCGATCGGGAGTCGCGCTGTCTGTTCGATTGGACCAAGGTCCCCTATACGGATCGGGTGGATGGAGTCATGGCTTGTGCAAAGCGACCTGAGCCGCATCACCAATCACGCTTGCGCAAAGGAGGAACTGTACATGGGTATCCTTGACGAGTTGCTTGGCGGTGGGCAACGCCAGAAAGAGTACCGGGATTTCGTTGATCGATACGAACAAGGAGATCCCTCCGAGGGTTACTCCGATCAAGAAGTTCTCAAACGATATGGTGATGTGTCACACGCTGTGCCGCCTAACCAGTACGCTCAGGCGGCGATCGAGGCGCTAGGCAAGCTGTCGCCGGAAGAGCGGGCGACGTTCCTGAAGATGCTGCAGGAGCGAGCCGCGGCGCGGGGGGTGCCGCTACCGGGACAAGTGGCGCCTGAACCGAAGGAGCTGGGCCAGGTGCTCACCGATCTGCATGGGAAGCCTGGTCAGCTCCGCGATATCCTCGTCGGTGGCGACGCCCAGCCTCAGGAGCAAGCTCAACGGTCGAACCCGATCATCGACA
>Ga0209382_10003437_pt1 | contig 21960 bp, 21 predicted proteins | sample SoiMetdeltSBSDD5_FD_187599 | JGI IMG/M metagenome (GOLD analysis project Ga0209382, IMG submission 187599) | Bulk soil microbial communities from a Populus tree surrounding site in Tennessee, USA - Soil MetaG P. deltoides SBSDD5 (SPAdes) (version 2) | ecosystem: Environmental > Terrestrial >...
GGCGATCTTGTCGCGGAGGAGCCGGCGCGCCGCCCCGTAATACGGTTGAGGCACGACCAGGCTCTTCGCGAAGTTGCGCCAGCGGAACATCATCACCAGCGTGACCTGTTCCCCCTCACGCCACGTCAGCCCGCCGATCTCTGAATACGGCACGAACCCGCCCTCGGCCCAGATACCGTCCTGATAGAACCCGCGTCCTATCTTGAGGCTCAACGGCTGTGCGTAGCTGTAGTAGACGAGCATCATGCTCTCGCCGAACACCTCGGTGGGCGGACGATGGAGCACGGCCAGCTTACAGACGATGACCAGCGCGAGAATGGCGCCGGCAGCGAGGAACAACCTGTAGAACGGAGGCGTCCGGCCAGGCCAGGTGAGCAGCGCGGAGGCGCGGATCCGGCGGAAACGGAGCAGCTGCCCGAGCAGTTGCACGTTTACGATCAGGAAGAAGAATCCGATCGCGACCAGGAGGTACGGGAGCCGCTCCATGATGGAGTCAGACCCCATTTTAACGAGGAAGGTTCCGGAAATGAATTCGGCGGCGGCGGGCTACTTCAGCGCGTCGATGAGCCAGCCGATAGGGCCGCCGCCCGAGGCCATCGGATCCTTCAGCCACTCTGGCGGTGTCAGCCAGACGAAGGCCAGAATCGCGATCACCATCACGTCGTACTGCCAGCTGGCGCGCTCGTAGGTCCAGTAGAACGCATTCCAGAGCACGCGCAGGGGAAGCGGGGTCTTACTCATGCGATCGCCTCGCCCGTGTCACGTAACTCGCGGTAGGTCAGGATGATTCGATCGGCGACCGTGAAAATCGACAGAATCAGGATCACCCAGAGCACCGCGGCCATCCGGTTGGTGAAGGCGCCAATCATGAACAGGACAATTCGTTCCGGCCGTTCCATGAACCCGACCTTGCACTTCTTGATGAGGGACTCGGCGCGGGCGCGCGTATAGCTGGTCATGATGGCGAACATCATGGCCAGCGCGCTCACCATCACGTAGTCGCGGCGATCGAGCGTCGCATACAGAAAGATCAGCCCGATGAAGAGCGAGATGTCGGAGAAGCGGTCGATTACCGAATCCCAGAACGCGCCGAACGCGCTCACGGCGTTCGATTCGTTGGCGACCTTGCCGTCGATGAAGTCGAAGATGTTGGCGACCACCATGATTACCCCGGCGGTCACGAACTTGCCGAGCGCGAGAGCTGAGGCAGCTGCGAAGTTAATCAGAACGCCGATGAACGTCAGCGTGTTGGGATGGATGCGCAGCCTGACGCAGGTGTCGATGATGAGCCGCAGCGGGAACATACAGATGCGGCCGATGAGCCCGGTAAAAGTCATGGTTCAGCTGTGGACGGCGCGGCCGGCGACCCTGGGACCGCAGGCTGATTCGCCTGTAACCGGCAGTATAATAAAGGGTTCAAGCGTCGCGCCAAAACGCGTCAGTGTACCGCATGCCGATTCGTGATCTCAAGGCCCAGATCGCCCGCCTTCCCGAGCAACCGGGGGTCTACCTCTATTACAACGAGGCTGGAGACACGCTGTACGTCGGCAAGGCGCGGGTGCTTCGGGATCGAGTGCGGAGCTACCTGGGCGCCTATGGCCTGAGTCCGAGGATTGACGCGCTGCTGGAGGAGGCGCATCGCCTGGAGACCATCATCACCGACTCGGTGGTCGAGGCCCTGGCGCTCGAGAACAACCTGATCAAGCAGCGATCGCCGAAGTACAACATCCTGCTCCGGGACGACAAGACCTATCCCTACCTGCAGCTGACCGCCGGCGAATCGTTTCCCCGCGTCCTGGTGGCGCGGCGCGTCGAACGTGACGAGCATTTCTACGCCGGTCCGTTCATGCCGGCCTCGCTCGCGCGGAAGGCGATGGCGCTGAGCCACAAGCTGTTCGGGATTCGATCCTGCAACGAGATCATCACCGGCGATCGGGCGCGGCCGTGCCTCGAGTACGACATCAAGCGGTGCGCGGCACCCTGCGTTCGCGCCATTTGCTCGGAAGCCGCATACCGCATTGCCGTCGAACACACGCAGCTGTTCCTCGAAGGCCGCAACGACGAGCTCGTGGCCACCCTGCGCGAGCGCATGACCCAGGCCGCCGCCGAAGAGCGATTCGAGCAGGCCGCGCAGCTTCGCGACGCGCTCAAGACGATCGAGACGCTGCGCACGCGGCAGCAGAAGATGGCGAGTCCCGAATTCGGCGATCGGGATGCGTTCGGCCTGAAGCTCGGTCCGGCGGGCGCAGTCGTGCAGGTCTTCCAGATGCGGCGCGGGCGCGTCGTCGAACGCACCGAGCTCGTGACCGATCCCGGCGCGCTCGGCAGCCTCGAGTCGGTCGCGATTTCAGAGGCGGCGATCGACGGGATTCCGGCGGTCGAGGCCGACGCGGTTGTATCTGGTGCGGCGGACTTGACCGAATCCGACGTGCTCCAGGCCGCGCTGCAGCAGTTCTACGCCGATCATCCCGTGCCCTCCGAGATTCACGTCCCGGTGGGATTTCCAGCCGCCGACATGGAGCTGCTCGAGAACTGGCTCTCGGAGCGGGCGGGCCGGCGCGTCAGGATCGTCGTCCCCCGCCGCGGCGAAAAGCGCGGACTGCTCGATCTGGCGTCACGCAACGCGGAGGTCGCCTACCAGGCCCGTTTCAACGAGAACGTCGCCGCGCACTACGACGCGCTGGAGACGCTTCGGACCGTGCTGGCGCTCCCCTCGATCCCACGCCGCATCGAGTGCTTCGACATCTCCACCATCCAGGGCAGCGAGACCGTTGCGTCGATGGTCGTGTGCGAAGACGGGAGGATGAAGAAATCCGAGTACAGAAAATTCAGGATCCGGGGTCCGGGATCCGGGGTTCCGGGTCCGGGCGGGCAACTTCATGGTTCGAGGACGAACACTGGCGCTGCGAGTGGATCGCAAGCAGGGCGCTTCCAGCCTGTTGATACCGTTGCCCCGATCGGATCCCGGGACCCGGATCCCGGATCCCGGATCCTCGACGACTTTGCCTCGATGCGCGAGGTCGTCACGCGCCGCTATCAGCGCGTGCTGGAAAACGGCGGACCGTTCCCCGATCTGGTCCTGATCGATGGCGGCAAAGGGCAGTTGTCGGCGGCTTACGAGGCGCTCGTGAGCCTGGGGCTGGGCAGCCTGGTCGCCGCGGGCATCGCGAAGAAGGAGGAATTGCTCTTCACGCGCGACCAGGAGCAGCCGATCGCGCTCCGTGAGGACAGTCCCGCGCTGCTGCTGATTCGGCGGATCCGCGACGAAGCGCACCGTTTTGCGGTGACGTTCCACCGGGCGTCGCGCACCCGGCGCGACCTGCGTTCGGACCTCGATGCCATCGCGGGGATCGGGCCGCGGCGGCGCAAAGCTCTGCTGACGGCCTTTGGCAGCGTCGCCGGCGTGCGCCGCGCCACGCGCGAAGAGCTGGTACGGGTGGTCGGTGCCAGGTCAGCGGACGCAGTGCTGGCACATTTCTCCACGCCGTCGTAAACTCTTCAAAATCCTCCAGCAGCCGCCTTGAACCTCACTGCCATCCTGATCGGGTTCGCGATTGTGATTGTTGCGCTGACGATCCACGAAGCGGCGCATGCATGGACCGCGGACCGTCTCGGCGACCCGACCGCGCGGCTCCTGGGCCGTGTCTCGCTCAATCCCCTCGTCCACATCGATCCGATCGGCACCATCCTGTTGCCGCTCCTCGCGACGTACAGCGGGCTGCCGATCCTGGGATGGGCGAAGCCGGTGCCCGTCAACATCAGCCGGCTTCGCCATCACCGGCGCGATTTCATGATCGTCGCCGCGGCCGGACCGATCAGCAATTTCCTGCAGGCGTTCGTGATCGCGATGGTGTTCCGGGCCGTCTACGGCGCTGGCGCCTCGGATCTGCTGCCGGCCATCCTGTGGAAAGCGGTGGAGACCAACCTCGTCCTGGCGTTCTTCAACCTGATCCCGATTCCGCCCCTCGACGGTGGAAACGTGCTGGCCGGCCTGGTCCCCGAGAGTGCCGCGCGTGTGCTCGATCAGGTAAGGCAGTTCGGTTTCATCGCGCTCTATGCCCTGATGCTGTCCGGGATTCTCGGCCGCCTGATCATTCCGCCCACTGAATTCTTCCTGAGGCTGCTGCTTCTGTGAACAAACGCATCGTGTCGGGGATGCGCCCGACGGGCAAGCTTCATCTTGGTCATCTCGTGGGCGCGCTCGAGAACTGGGCCTCGCTGCAGGACACCTACGACTGCTTCTATTTCGTCGCCGACTGGCATGCCCTGACGAGCGACTACGCCGACACGTCGGAGGTCGTGCCGAATGCCTACGACATGGTCGCCGACTGGATTGCCGCGGGGCTCGACCCCGAGCGCAGCACGCTGTTCGTGCAGTCGCTGGTTCCAGAGCACGCCGAGCTGTATCTGCTGCTGTCGATGACGATCCCGACCCCGTGGCTCGAGCGGGTGCCGACCTACAAGGAACAGATCGAGCAGCTCTCGGAAAAGGACCTCTCGACGCTGGGCTTCCTCGGTTATCCGCTGCTCCAGACCGCCGACATCGTCATCTACAACGCCAACGCGGTCCCGGTCGGCGAAGACCAGGTCCCGCACCTGGAGCTCAGCCGTGAAATCGTGCGGCGTTTCCACAATTTTTACGGGCCACTCTTCGTCGAACCACAGCCGCTGCTGACGACCTTCCCGCGCCTGCCAGGGCTCGACAACCGGAAGATGTCGAAAAGTTACGGAAACACGATTAACCTGTCCGACGACGCGAAGACGGTGGAGCAGAAGGTCCGGCAGATGTACACCGACCCGAAGCGGATTCGGGCGGACATCCCCGGCACGGTCGAAGGCAACCCGGTGTTCACGTACCACGACGCCTTCAATCCCGACAAGGCGGAAGTCGAGGATCTCAAGGCGCGGTATCGCACCGGGAAAGTCGGGGACGTGGAAGTGAAGATGAAGCTCGCGCGGGCGCTGAATGCGCATCTGGAGCCGATGCGCGCGCGCCGCGCCGATCTCACCGCCCGGCCGGAGCGGCTCCGCGAGATCCTGCACGACGGCTCGAAAAAAGCCCGTGGCATCGCCATGGAGACGATGGAGCGGGTCAGGGCGGCGGTGAAACTCAGATATTGACCATTGCCAAAATTGCCAAGATTGCCAAGAGTGCCAAAATTCAAAGGGCCGGTTCGCGACTTTGGCAGCCGTCCGGCAAACGTGGCAACGTATTTTCCAATTTTGGCAGTCTTGGCAATCTTGGCAATTTTGGCAATGCGATGACCGACCCCGAATTCGAGTCCATCCTCGAGGCCTACCCGGTCAGGCTCGAGAATTTTGAAGGCCCGCTCGACCTCCTGCTGCATCTGATCAAGAAGCACGAGGTCAACATCTACGACATCCCGATCGCGCTCATCACGCAGCAGTATCTCGATTACATCGACCTGATGCAGGAGATGAACCTGGATGTTGCCGGGGAATTCCTGGTGATGGCGGCCACGCTGATCCACATCAAGTCGAGGATGCTGCTGCCGCGTCCGGATCCGGCGCAGGAAGACCCGGAGGAAGATCCACGCGACGCCCTGATGCGGCGGCTGCTGGAGCACCAGAAGTTCAAGGCCGCCGCCGAGCTGCTGCACGAGCGCGAAACGCTGCGCAGCGCGCAGTGGACGCGCCCCGACGGCCCGATCGCGCAGATCGCCGGCGAAGCGCCCGAGCCCGAGATCGAGGTCGATCTCTTCAGCCTGATCAGCGCCTTCCGCAACGTCGTCGAACGGGCGAAGCAGCGGCCGAAGATGTATCTCCCGGGCGAGCAGATGCCGATCGAGGATCGGATCGAGCAGCTGCTCGCGAAGCTGTCGGAAACGGAAGCGTGCGGCTTCGAGGATCTGTTCGCGGACATGCAGACGCGGTCCGGGATGATCGTGACGTTCCTCGCGATCCTCGAGATGATTCGCTTGAAACTGATTCGCGTGTTTCAGTCCGGTGCGATGGGGGGCATTCGCGTGTACAAGCGCGAAAGGCCCGCAGACGCTCCCAAGCCCCTCCGAGACCCAGAGGCGACCCAGTGAGTCACTTGAAGCCGATCGTCGAAGCCTTGATCTTTGCATCACCGGAACCCGTGACGCCCAAGACGCTCTACAAGCTGCTCGAAGGGGAGACCCGGGAAGACATCGACGCGGCGCTGGCCGAGTTGCGCACCGATTACGACGCGCCGCGCGGGCTGCAGATGGTCGACGTCGCCGGCGGGTATCAGATCGTCACCCGGCCGGAACTGCACGAGTGGGTGCGGAAGCTGTTCCACGACCGGACCACGCAGAAACTGTCGGTGCAGTCGCTCGAGACGCTCGCGGTCATCGCCTACAAACAGCCGGTGACGGCCGCCGAGATCGCCGAGATCCGTGGTGTGAGCAGCAGCGGCGGGGTTCTCTCGACGCTGATCGAGCGTCGGCTGATCAAGGCCGTTGGCCGCAAGCAGGTCGTCGGGCGGCCGTTCATGTACGCGACCACGCGCGAGTTCCTCGAGCGGTTCGGGCTCGGCGATCTCAGCGATCTGCCGAAGGTCGAGGAGCTGTCGGACGCGCTCGGCTTCGAGCTGCCCGGCGGACTGGCCGAACTTACCCAGACCACCTCACCGCTGCCGTTCGAGACCGAAGCCTCGCCGGAGGAGCGCTCAGAGCCGGAGTCCCCGGACGAACAACCGGTCGCCCTGATAACCGAAGAAGAAGAGCAAGAGAAAGTTCATTAGGCCGATGGCCGAGCGGCTGCAGAAGATCCTTTCGGCCGCGGGGATTGCCTCGCGGCGGACGGCCGAGACGCTGATCGAGCAGGGGCGGGTGACCGTCAATGGCAAGACGGTCACGGCACTGGGAACCAGGGCCGATCCCGACACGGACGACATTCGCGTCGATGGCCGGCGGGTCAAGGGCGCTCAGCGGCGCCGCTACATCCTCCTTTACAAGCCCCGCGGCTACATCACCACCCGCTCGGATCCACAGAGCAGGCCGACGGTCATCGATCTGCTGGCGAAGGGTGGTGTCAAGGAATACGTCTACCCGGTCGGCCGGCTTGACTACGACTCCGAAGGGCTGCTCCTGCTGACCAGCGACGGCGAGCTGGCCGCGCACCTCACACATCCACGCCACGGGGTCGAGCGGGAGTACGAGGTCCGCGTGAAGGGACTGCCGGATGCGCACGATCTGGATCGATTGTCGCGCGGCATGTCGCTCGAAGGCCGCCGGACGGCACCGGCGGTCGTCGAAGTGACGAAAGTGATCGAGGCCGAGAGCGGGCCGCAGGCGCTGCTGTCGTTCGTGATTCATGAAGGACGCAATCGCCAGGTCCGCAACATGTGCGATGCGATCGGCCACCCCGTGGTTCGTCTCCGCCGGCGCCGCATCGGCCCGATCATCGACGAACACATCCGGCCGGGGGAGTTTCGCGACTTGACCCCGCGCGAAGTCGCGCTCCTCCGCAAGACTTCGCAGCCGCGAGCGAGCGCCGCGAGCGAGCCGCCGGAGCGGAGCGGGGCATGGGGCCCCCGCCCCTCGACGAAAGCTCGGGGCGCCCTGAGCTCCGCCGAAGGGCGCGAGCGACGGCGTAAGGGGGCTCCGGGGGACGAAGTCCCCCGGACAAAAAACGAAGTCCCCCGGACTATCAAAGAGGCCCCGCCCAAAAGCGAACCAGTCGCCAAATCTCGCCGATCTCGGGAGGGTGATCGACCTCGGCGTGGGTGATGAGCGGCGTCGAGAGCTGCGTCACGTGCCCGCCACGGGCCCGGAGATCGTCGGCGAGGAGCTGTGATTCGACGGCCGGAATCACGTTGTCGTCCGCGCCGTGCAGCAGGTAGACCGGTGCCGAGGGCGGGGGATTGCGCGCTGCCGAGAGCGCGGCGTCAGATCCGAGCTCGGCAACGTGCGGCAGAAGTGCCGGGCCGAGATGCGCCACATCGCGATTGTTTACCCATGACATGAACGTACGCGCCGGCTCGGGCAGGCTCTCGGAGAGCGTGCGGGCGCGCTCGAATTCCAGCGCCGCCCTCGGCTTGTCGACCATGTCGAGGTGAGAGGCATTCAGGAAAGCCAGGATGCCCTGCCGCAGCGGCTCCACTTGATCGGAGGGAACCATCTTGTCCGCCACGCCGAGCAGGATGATGACCACGCCGTAGTCATGTGGCGGCCGCGTCTGGCCGTTCGGTTGGACACCAGTGCACAGGTATCGCAGGGCACGGGGCAGGTCGCCGTGCCCGCCGAAGGACAGCACCCAGGCGGCGCGATCGCCCATGCGCGAGGCGGCCACCACGGACAGCCCTCCCCCGAAACTGATCCCCATCAGGCCGGGTCGTCGATCCCGGCCCGTCCACCCGCTCGCGTCCGGATGTTGCCCCAGCCAGGTCGCGGCGTCTTCGATCATGTCCGTCGTCCGTGCCGTGATCTGGTACTTCGCGAGATCTGGAAGTTCCGCCGTCACGACCGGGTGGCCGGTCGCTGCGATTTCCGTCGCGAAGTTGATGAGGCGAGGCTCGGCGATGCCTGCGGCGTGAACGCCTGGCACCAGCAGGATCGGACGGCCGCTGATGTCGGCGGGAAGATACCGCCGCGCGCGCAGCTGCCCACCTCGCCACGGGATCGAGGTGTCCGATTCAGTGACGCGCTCGGCTTCGAGATCGGCGACCGATCGTGCCGTTCCCTTCATGCCGGCCGCGCGGACGACGAAGGCTGCGGCCTCGAAGTAGTCGTGGACCGCGGCGACGCCGGCCAACACGACGGCGATCGCGGTCGTGCCGACAACGAGCCGCCGTCTCGGGAGTGTCATCGCGCGCGCATGATACGGTAGATCGATGCCCACGCCCGCGCGGAAACTCATCATCGCCATCGACGGACCCTCCGGCGCGGGGAAGGGGACGATCGCGCGCGCGCTGGCCGCGCGGCTCGCATACCGGCACGTCGACACCGGGGCGATGTATCGCGCGGTGGCCTGGAAGGCGCTCAGCCAGGGACTCGACCTGCACGACGAAGCCGCCGTCGCTTCCGTCAGCGAACGCGCCCGCTTCGACCTCGACGCCGGCCACGTTCTGATCGACGGCGAGGACGTGTCGACCGCGATTCGGACGCCGGCCATCGACAAGGGGGCGGCAGCGGTTGCGCGTCACCCTGCCGTTCGCCGTGCGCTGGTCGCCAGGCAACAGGAACTGGGTCACGGTGGCGGAGTGGTCATGGAAGGGCGCGACATCGGCACCGTCGTGTTTCCGGATGCAGACTTGAAGATCTACCTGGACGCATCCCCCGACGAGCGGGCCCGCCGTCGTGCCGCCGATCCTGCCCACACCGCCGCGGGCTCGTCAGCACTGGTCGACGTGGCCACGGCTCTCGCCGAGCGAGACCGCAGCGATTCGACGCGGGCCGCGTCACCGCTCGCGATGGCCAGCGACGCCATCCATATCGAAACCACGGGCGTCCCGATCGAGTCGGTCGTGGAGGATGTCATGCGGATGGTGGACTCGTTCATCGCCGGGAAGAACGGCCGGGTCTGAAGACCCGGCCCTACAAGTTCCGATGTAGGGTCGGGCCTTTAGGCCCGACCGTTCTTTCAGGCCCTGCACTCGCGAAACGGCTCACGCGTCCCAGGCGTAATGGACGCTCGTGAAGCACCTGCTCTCGCGACCGCTCGTCCTCTCCCTGGCATCGCTGGCGCTCGCCGCGGGCCTTTCTTCGCTCCGTTCGACGCTCGTCGCCCAGAAAGGGGCCGATGAGTTCTGGCCCCAGTGGCGCGGCCCACAGATGTCCGGGGTGTCAGCATCCGCGACCCCTCCGGCCAACTGGAGCGAGTCGAAGAACGTCCGCTGGAAGATCGAACTCCCGGGCCGCGGCTCGGCGTCGCCCGTGGTCTGGGGCGATCGCGTCTACGTGCTGACCGCGATCCCGGTTGGAAGCGGTGTGGCCGATCCGCATGCGCCGCGGGGCGGTCTGTCAGCGCGCGGGATGCACCGTTTCGTGGTGATGGCGATCAATCGTAAGGACGGGAAGGTGGTATGGCAGCAGACGGCGCGTGAGGCCGAGCCGCACGAAGCGTCGCACAACGACAACGGCACCTGGGCCTCGAGCTCCGCCATCACCGATGGCGAGCACGTGATCGCACCGTTCGAGTCGCAGGGCCTCTACGCGTACGACATGAATGGCAAGCTCGTATGGCAGAAGGATCTCGGCGACAAGTACATGCGCAACACGTTCGGCGAGGGTTCGACGCCTGCGCTCTACAAGGACCGCCTGTTCTATGTGTGGGACCATCAGAAGGAATCGTTCATCGTTGCGCTCAACAAGCGCACCGGCGAGGAGCTCTGGCGGGTCAAGCGGGACGAGATCGACACGTGGGCCACGCCGCTGGTCGTCGAACGCAGCGGCATCACGCAGGTGATCGTGCCGGGCATGAACCGTGTGCGCAGCTACGACGCCGCCAACGGCCAGATTGTCTGGGAAACAGCAGGATTGACCATGAATCCGATTCCGTCGCCGGTCTACGGAGACGGGATGGTGTTCCTCACGAGCGGTTTTCGCGGCAACAGCCTCAAGGCGGTCACGCTGGATGGCGCAAAGGGCGACATCACCAACACGCCGGCGGTCGCATGGACGATGGATCGCGACACACCCTATGTGCCCTCACCCCTGCTGTACGACGGCATCCTGTACTTCCTGAAGACCAACAACGGCCTGCTGACCGCGGTGGACGCGAAGACTGGAAAGCCGCACTACCAGGCGCAGCGAATCGAGGGGGTGCCGAACGTATTCGCGTCGCCGGTCGCCGCTGCGGGCAAAATCTTCGTCGTCGGCAGGGAAGGTGCCACGGCGGTCATCAAGCCGGGTCCGACCCTCGAAGTCATCGCTACCAACACGCTGGACGATCACTTCGACGCGTCGCCGGCGCTGGTGGGCAACGAGATCTATCTCAGGGGAGTGAAGTATCTCTACTCGATTGGAAATTGAGTCAAATCCCAAGCTCCAAGTTCCAAGCTCCAACGCACTCCCAACTCCAAAATCCCAACCCAAATCCCAAGTCGCGCTCGATTGAGCGTTGGTTTGGGATTTGAGGGTTGGGAGTGCGTTGGAGCTTGGGATTTGGAGCCTGGGATTTGTCGTCTCTAGTCTCTGTCCGTGTAGTCCTCGGACGACGCCGGATCGAGCTCCCATCGATGCTTGTCGCGATCGGCGATCTTGTCCGAGGCCTTGAGCTCTTCGTTGTCTTCGTAGATCACGCCGAGCGCCTTGCCGATGTCGTCCACGCGATCCTGGTCGGGCGTCGGGTTGTCGCCTCCGGGCGCTTCGTCTCCCACCGAGTACGCATCTTCCCAGTCGGCGTCGACGTCGCCCCCGGTCATCACGGGGCTGGTTTCGTTGTGGTCCGCCTGGGCGTCCTGGAGGCGCTGACGGCCGCTTCGGGCGGCTGACGGCTCGCGGTCCAGGTCGAGGCTCGACGGCGGAGTGGGGACGCCTTCCTCGATCTCGCGAAGCTGGCGACGGGCGCGTTCCAGGCGCGGTGACTTGATGGTGCCGGCGCCGGCCGCGGTTCCAGTCGAGCGTCTCGTCGGGAACGGGTTGGTCCGGCCGCGCGTGGTGCGACCGGTTTCCGGCGTCTGGGCCAGGGTTTCCTCGCGGCCCGTGCCGCCTGCCCTGAGCCTGGTCGTAGGGCCGCGTTTCGATGACGCCGTTCTGGAGGTTGCCCTGGCGGGGGTCTTCCGCCTGGCCGGGAGGGCCGCTTTTCTGGCGCTCCGCTTCAGCTTTCCGGCACGCGGGTTGACGGACTGTTTACGGCTCGCCTTGGCTTTCGGCCGTTTGGCTCCGGCCGTCTTGCGCCCGGCCCCTTTGCGGGCCTTCGCCGCTCGCCTGCCAGAGCCCGCCCGTTTGGCCGAACCCTTCCTCAGCCCTTTCTTCGTGCCGCTCTTTTTCGCCATAGCTGGTGTCTCTCCGCTTGGGTCACCCGGTTCGGCCGGCCGTTCAGCTGGTTGACGAATCGCCCCTAAGTGATGTATCTTCTACTGCTTATCGCGACAGCAAGCGAAGCAATCTACAGCCCGCCGGAGCTGAGATCCGGCTGAAAGTTCGATCGAGGAGGATCCGTTTCGCATGGCAACTGAAAACCCGCAGAACAACAATCCACAAGGAGGTGGCGCAACCGGGACCGCTGAAAAGTCGTCGGGATTCTCCCCGCAGGACGATCAGGTCGATCCACAGGAGTATGCACGCCTTCTGGACCTTTACGATAACAGCTTCCGCAACATCGCGGAAGGCGAGGTTGTGAAGGGTACCGTCCTCAAAGTGACCCCGTCCGAAGTGATTGTCGACGTTGGTTACAAGTCCGAAGGCATCATCGCCATTGACGAGTTCATCGATGAGACTGGCCAGGTTGCGGTGCAGCCCGGCGATATCGTCGACGTGCTTCTCGAGCGGACCGAGGATCGTGAAGGCTACGTCGTCCTCTCGCGCGAAAAAGCCGAGAAGATGAAGATCTGGGACGACGTGGAGAAGGCCTACGCCGAGCGGAAGGTCGTCATCGGCCGCGTCATCGAGCGGATCAAGGGCGGGCTGGCCGTGGACATCGGCGTCCGCGCGTTCCTGCCCGGCTCGCAGATCGACGTGCGCCCGGTCCGGAATCTCGACGCGCTGCGCGGCCAGGAACTGCGCATGCGGGTCATCAAGGTCAACAAGAAGCGCGGCAATATCGTGCTCTCGCGCAAGGTCCTGCTCGAAGAAGAGAACGCCGAGAAGAAGAAGCACACGCTCGACACGCTCGCCGAAGGCAAGGTCCTCCGCGGCGTGGTGAAGAACATCACCGACTACGGCGCGTTCATCGATCTCGGCGGCATCGACGGCCTGCTGCACATCACCGACATGTCGTGGGGCCGGGTTTCGCACCCGTCCGAGCTCTTCAAGGTGAACGAAGAGATCGACGTGATCGTGCTGAAGTACGACCCGGCGACCGAGCGCGTCTCGCTCGGCCACAAGCAGCTGATGAGCGACCCGTGGTCGAACGTGATCGAGCGCTATCCCGTGGGCGCGCGCGTCAGCGGCAAGGTGGTGAGCCTCACCGACTACGGCGCGTTCGTGGAGCTCGAGGCGGGCGTCGAAGGGCTGATCCACGTCAGCGAGATGTCATGGAGCAAGCGCGTCAAGCACCCCTCGAAGGTGCTCAACGTCGGCGACAGCGTCGAAGCGATGGTGCTCGGCGTCGATCCCGGCGCGCGCCGGATTTCGCTCGGCCTGAAGCAGGTCGAGAGCAACCCGTGGCACGAGCTGACCGACAAGTACCCGATCGGCACGACGATTACCGGCAAGGTCCGCAACCTGACCGAGTTCGGCGCGTTCGTCGAGGTCGAGGAGGGGATCGACGGCCTGATCCACATCTCCGACATGTCGTGGAGCAAGCGGCTGAAGCACCCGTCAGAGGTGCTGAAGAAGGGCGACACGGTCGAGGCGATGGTGCTCAACATCGACGCCGAGAACCAGCGGCTGTCGCTCGGGCTCAAGCAGCTCCAGACCGACGTGTGGGACGAGTTCTTCACCCAGCATCACGTGGGTGACGTGGTCGAGGGCAAGGTCGTGCGCCTCACCAACTTCGGCGCATTCGTGGAGCTGGCCGAGGGGATCGAGGGCCTGATCCACGTGTCGGAGTTCGACGACTCGCAGCACGCCGGCAAGGACGAGAAGCTGGAGCTCAAGGTGGGCGAGAGCTACCAGATGAAGATCATCAAGCTGATTCCGTCGGAGCGGAAGATCGGGCTGAGCATCCGGGCGCTGAAGAACGACGAGTTCAGGGCGGACTGGGAGGCGTACACCGAAACGACCGGCCGGCCCGAAGTGACGCTCGGCGATCACTTCAAGCATCAGCAGTAAGGCGGGAGTTGCCAGTGGCCAGTTTCCAGTTTCCAGTTGTTCGGCAGCTGGAGACTGGCAACTGGGAACCGGTAACTGGAAACTGACAGCGAAAGGACCCCAATGAACACCACCGGCAGCATGACGAAGGCCGAGCTCGTCGAGGAAGTGTCGCGGGTGTCGGACCTCACCAAGAAGCACTCGGAGGTCATCGTCGACACGGTGTTCAAGAGCATCATCGATGCGTTGCACCGCGGCGAGAAGATCGAGCTGCGGGGGTTCGGCAGTTTCCGGCTGCGCCGGCGCGAGCCGCGCAAGGGGCGCAACCCGAAGACCGGGGACAAGGTGGACGTGCCGCCGAAGAAGGTGCCGTACTTCAAGCCGGGCAAAGAACTGAAGGAACTGATCAACCGCGAGCCTGATGCGCCGGGTTCTTCGAACTCCGGCATGTCGCCCGACGCGGACGCCGCAGGCGTGTGACGCTCGAGCGGCTGTATACCCCCTGGCGCCTTGCCTACGTCACCGGCGCCGCGAAGTCGAGCGACTGCGTGTTCTGTGCCGCGCTCGCGAACGAAGATGCCGATCCGCTGATTGTGTTTCGCGGTTCGACCTGCTTCGTGATCCTCAACCTGTTTCCCTACAACAACGGTCACCTGATGGTGGTGCCCAACCGCCACATCGCCACGCTGGTCGAGGCCCGGCCCGACGAGCTCGATGAAATGATGGCGATGACCCGCTTGTCCGAGATCGCCCTCCGCGAAGCCTTCAGTCCCGAGGGCATCAACGTCGGGATCAACCTCGGCAAGGCCGCCGGCGCCGGCATCCTCGAGCACCTGCACATCCACCTGGTGCCGCGATGGACGGGTGACACGAACTTCATGACCATCATAGGGGAGACGCGGGTGCTGCCGCAGGAGCTGCCGGCCACGGCGGAGCGGCTGCGGCCGGTGTTTCAAAGACTCGCCAAAGAGCGTTAACTCCCAACGATCCAACGATCCAACGATCCAAGAAAAGCTCTCGTACCATCTGCGTGGAATTCGTCACAATGAGCTGGTTGTGACGCCTTTGACCCCAAACCTTCGATCGGCTCTCCTTGGATCGTTGGATCGTTGGATCGTTGGGAGTTGACGTAGATTCTCCGTATGCGACTAGACCTGACCCCCGCGCAACGCGCCTTTCAGCAGCAGGTCGCTGACTTTGCCTCGGCGCACGTCGCGCCGCATGCGGGCGCCATCGATGAGAGCGGCGCGTTTCCACGCCAGGTCGTCGCGGCAGCTGCGAAGCTCGGGCTCATGGGGGTGACCATTCCGGCAGAACAGGGAGGGGCCGGGCGCGACTATGTCAGCTATGCGCTCGCGATCGAGGCGCTCGCCACCGCCAGCGCGGTGGTGGCGGTCATTGCCGCGGTCAACAACTCGCTCGTCGCCGAGCCGCTCGCGCAGTTTGGCAGCGACGCCCAGCGAGAGCGCTGGTTGCGTCCGCTGGCCTCCGGAGAGGCGCTGGGTGCGTTTGCGCTCTCGGAGGAACACGCCGGTTCGGATGCCGCCAACCAGGAAACCGTCGCCCGCCTCGACGAGAACGGCTATGTGATCCACGGCCGCAAAGTCTGGGTCGCGAACGCCGAAGCGGCCGATGTGATCGTCGTGTTCGCGGCGACTCAGCCCGGGCTGCGCGGCCGGGGCATCAGCGCGTTTCTGATCCCCGGAGACACTCCGGGATTGAGCATGACCTCGAGCGGCGCGTCCCTGGGCGTGCGCGGCCTCGGATGCATGGATCTCTCGTTCGATGATGTGCGAGTTGGTACCGAGGCGCTCGTCGGCGCGCCGGGCGAGGGATTCCGGATCGCGATGTGGGCGCTCGATGGCGGGCGGGTGGCGATCGCGGCGCAGGCGCTCGGTGTCGGACAGGCCGCCCTCAGCGAGGCGCTCGCCTACGCGAAGACTCACGAGCAGTTCGGTCAGCCGATCGGGAACTACCAGGCCATCCAATGGATGCTCGCCGACATGGCGACAGACCTCGACGCGGCGCGCATGCTCACGCTCAAGGCCGCCGATTCGCGCGGCCGGCACATCGCCTCGGATGCGGTGACGCTGGATGCGAGCATGGCGAAGCTGTTCGCTTCGGAGGCTGCGCACCGCGCCGCCGACAAGGCGATGCAGATCCTCGCGTCGCGGGGCTACCGGCGCGGCTCGGTCGTCGAACGTCTCTTCCGGGACGTTCGAGCCACCGAGATCTACCAGGGAACCTCGGAGGTTCAGCGGATGGTCATCGCCGAGCACATCCTCGGCGTGGCCTGAGCTCGAGGCCTTGACCGACTCGTTTCGCTAGGACCTCGCGCTGTGCGATCCCGCACACAGCCACCTCGGACAGAGGTGTAAAGACTCTCCAAAGACCGTCACGATCGAAACCCATCTGAAGACGTTGTATGGCTCAGCTGTGTGCACACTTGACGACGGCCCCGCCTTTGCTCCGGCTTCGTACCGGGAGGGAGCCATGGCCGATCCCAGGTATGCCTCACGATTCCGTTATCTCGATGCGGCTGACGTCGATGACGCGGTAGTCCGGTTCGACGACCTCGAGGTTGTCGACGCTGACGGGGAGAGAATCGGCGGGATCGACGGATTTGTCGTCGACGCCGATGCGCACCGCGTCAACCATATCGTCGTCGACTCGGGCGGCTGGTTCACGTCCGGGCGACTGCTCCTCCCGATCGGGCACGCGGCAGTCGCCCCGGACAGGAAATCTTTACGCACCGATGTCAGGCGTGATGCACTGCGCCGCCTGCCGGAGTTCGATGCCGATCGGTTCTCGAGGTTCTCCGACGAAGAGCTTCACGCCTTTGAGCGCCACACCGTGATCGCGTGCTGTCCCGACCAGCCGCTCGAAGAGGTGTCGACACCGAACTGGGGGTACGAATTCTGGGACCACTACCGGCAGCCGGAGTGGTTGCGGATGCACTACGCGCCGGAGCGCCTGCAGTCGATCGACACGGTGTTCGCGACGTCCTGTTCGGGCGACCGGCTGGCGAGCGTGGTCGGCCGGGCCAATCGCTAACCTAAGACCTGCTTGGCGATGGTCTGCAGCTGCAGGTTGGAGGTGCCCTCGTAGATCTGGCCGATCTTGGCGTCGCGGTAGAACTTCTCGACCGGGTATTCCTTGACGAAGCCGTTGCCGCCGAACAGGTTGACGGCGAGTGACGCGACCCGTTCCGCGACCTCCGACGACAGGATCTTGCAGACGGCGGCTTCCGTGAGGAAGGGTTTGCCCGCGTCGCGCAATCGCGCCGCGTTGTAGACGGTCAGCCGGGCGGCTTCGACGTCGACAACGGCCCGAGCGATCTGATGCTGAACGGCCTGGAACTCGCCGATCGCCTTGCCGAACTGCTTCCGTTCCTTCACGTACCCGATCGCGGCATCGAGCGCCCCGCGGGCGAGGCCGAGCATCTGCGCGCCGATCCCGATCCGTCCTTCGTTCAAGGTTTCGATGGCGACCTTGTAACCTTTCCCGGGCTCACCGAGCAGGTTGGCGCGCGGCACGCGGCAGTCATCGAGGAGCAATTCGCACGTGCTGCTGGCCCGGATCCCCAGCTTGTCTTCCTTCTTGCCGACGGTGAACCCGGGACAGCCGCGTTCGACGACAAAGGCGGTGATGCCGCGATAGCCCGCCGAAGGGTCCAGTGTGGCGAACACGATGAACACGTCCGCCTCGTTAGCGTTGGTGATCCACAGCTTCCGGCCGCTGAGCACGAAGTGATCGCCATCCTCGCTGGCGCGGGTCGTCAGGGCGAACGCATCGCTGCCCGAGCCGGCCTCGGAGAGCGCGTATGCGCCGACCGCGTCAGCGGCGAGCCTGGGCAACAAGCGCTGCTTCATCTCGTCGGTAGCCCAGCGGAGCAGCGCATTGATGACGAGGGTGTTCTGCACGTCGACGAGCACGCCGACCGATGGATCCACACGCGAGAGCTCCTCGACCGCGAGGACGGAATGGAAGAAGCGGCCGCCAGCGCCGCCATGGGCCTCAGGCACTTCGATGCCCATGACGCCGAGCTCGAAGAGCTGCCGGATGAGCGACGACGACATCTTGGCGTGCTCGTCCATCTCCCGGACCAGGGGTCGGACCTGCGCCTCGGCGAACTCGCGGACACTGTCCCGGAAAAGGCCCTCGTCCTCGGAGAGTGCAGTCAGCGGCGGGGTGATTTCGACGGTCTCCTGCGCCACGGAGAACCTCCTGACTCCGAATAAATCGGCAATGTTATCATTGGCTTCTTTGACGCCGCGCCTGGCGGAGGGATGTCGAACCTATGCGTGCCCACTCCCGGAACGTCACGCTGGCCCTGGTGCTGATAGCGGTCGTCGCGGCTGGTGGTCCCAGCCGCTCGGTGAGCGCACAGGATCCCGCACCCCAGCCGCCAGCCACACAACAGCCGCCCGCCACACCTCCGCCCGGCGATCAAGCCCCCGTGCGGGCCCAGCAGCCGCCGATCAGGTCGGGCATCAACTTCGTGCGGGTCGATGCCATCGTCACGGACGGCAAAGGGGAACCGGTCCTCGATCTCAAGCCTGACGAGTTCCTCGTGACCGAGGACAACAAGCCCCAGAAAATCGAACAGTTCAGCGTCGTCAAGATCGATGCGATCGGACAGACCGCGGCCCGCCCGACCACGGCGATCCGGAGCGATTTCGACGAGGAGCGCGAGGCGGCCCGTCCCGATGTCCGGTTGTTCGTGATGCTGCTCGACGACTACCACGTTCGCCGCGGCAACGACATGGCGGTGAGAAAGCCGCTGCAGGACTTCATCGCGAATCAGCTCGACCCGGCCGACATGGTCGCGATCATGTATCCGCTCACGCCAGTGGCGGATATTCACTTCACGAGAAACCGCAGCGCGATGATCGACGCCATCGCCAACTTCGAGGGACGGAAGTTCAACTACCAGCCGCGGAACCCGTTCGAGGAGCAGTACGCCTATTACCCGGCGCAGACGGTCGAGCGAGTACGCAACCAGGTGACGATGGGCGCGCTCAAGGCGGCGGCGGTGCGGCTGGGCGGCCTGCGCGAGGGGCGGAAGTCGATCATCTTCGTCAGCGAGGGTTTCACGACGACGTTGCCGGCGCAGTTGAGCGATCCGATCGCGGCGATGCCCGGGGTCGGCAACCCGGTCTCCCGCCGCCCGACACAGCAGACGCCTAACACCCAGATGGCGAGCGACCGCGCCGACTTCATCAACCAGACGGATCTGATGAACGACATGCGCGACGTGTTCGATACCGCGAACAAGCAGAACACGTCGATCTATCCCGTGGATCCTCGCGGGCTGGCCGCGGTCGAGTACGGCATCAACGAGGGCGTCAATCAGACCACCGATCGGAATCACCTGAATGCGTCGCTCGATACGCTCCGGACGCTGGCCGGGAACACCGACGGCCGCGCGATCATCAACCGCAACGACCTCGCAACCGGGATGAAGCAGATCATCCGTGATTCGAGCGGCTACTACCTGCTCGGCTACAACTCGACGCAGGCGCCGACCGACGGAAAGTTCCACGAGATCAAGGTGAAGGTGACCCGCCGCGGGCTCGACGTCCGCGCCCGCAAGGGATACTGGGCTTTGACCGCCGCTGACGCGGCCCGCGCTGCTGCACCGCCGAAGCCTGAAGCGCCGCCGGCGGTGAACGCGGCGTTGAATGCGATCGCGGAGCCGGAACGTGGACGGCCCGCGCGCTTCTGGATCGGGACCGCACGTGGTCAGAACGGCATGACCAAGGTGACCTTCAGCTGGGAGCCCATTGCCGCTGCACCGGGCAGCGCACCTGATCCCAGCGCGCAGGCGGCACGAATCGCCATCACCGCCAGCTCTTCGGACGGCAAGCAGCTTTACAAGGGCCGGGTGCCCGAAGAGGCCGCCGCGGCGGCGGCTGCCACCGGAGGCTCGGTGCAGTTCGAAGGGCCTCCGGGTCCGCTGCAGATGAAAATCGTCGTGGAAGGCCAGCGCGGGCAGGTCGTCGATTCGGTCTCGCGTGAGTTGACGCTTCCGGACTTTACGCGCGTCCAGGTGGGGCTCGCGACACCGCGCGTGTTCCGCGGGCGCACCGTGCGGGACCTGAACGCCATCAAAGCAAATCCGGATGCCGTTCCCGTCGCCGACCGCGATTTCTCGAGGACCGATCGCCTCCTGGTCCGCCTCGAAGCCTACACGCCGGGCGGCTCGGCTCCCGCGATGACGGCGCGGTTACTGAATCGCGGCGGTGGCAAGATGGCGGATCTGCCCGTGCAGGCGGGGCAGGGCGGCGCCGGCGACATCGAGCTGCCACTGTCATCGCTCGCGGCCGGCGATTACCTGATCGAGATCAACGCCAAGTCGGAGTCCGGCACGGCGCAGGAGCTGATCGCGTTCAAGGTCGGACGATAGGCGCGGGTTCGCGGTTCGGGGGCTCGCGGGTTCGGCAACGCCGGTGGTGCTCAGAGGCAAATTGGGGCACATCCCAGCAGCTGGTTACCTCTCAGTACGACCGGCTCTGCCGAACTCGCGAGCCCCCGAACCGCGAACCCCCGGCAGTCTCTATCTCCCCCAGAACCCCGTCACCCCGTCGAGCCGTCCGTCAGGCGTCAGCGTGAACACGTTCGTGCCTCGGCCTTGTTCCTGGCCGTTTGCGCCTCGCGCGATCCAGTCGGCCAGCGCCATGCCCTGACACTGCCGGATCGCTCCCTCGCGTGTGATTTTCATGCCCGGCATGAACCTGTGGACTGCAGCGAGGTGCTCCACCAGATCGGGAAGGCCCTCGATGGCGCTGAACTGATCGCGCATGATGATCGTCGGGGCAACGGTGCGGCCGACGGCGGCGTCGCGCACCGTCGCGTCCGGCTCGGACCAGGCCGCGAACCACTGATCGACGAGCGTGGCCGCGTCGCTGAAGGCTTCGTTGGCAACCGCGTTCGCGAAGAGCGACAGCTGATAGCGCCACCCCTGCACGTGCTGATCGCGAACCGCCGGCTCCGCGAATGCATGTGAGAGCCGTACCAGCGTGCCGGCCGGCTGCGGCTCGAGACTGATCGTCACCAGCGAGCTGCCCGGCGGAATTGGCGCGCCGCTCACATAGCCGTAGGTGAACACGATGCGGTCCGGCGCGGCGATGTCGACGACTTCGCCCGCGACTTCCACACCGCCGGGGTAGCGAATCAGGACGCGGCCACCGCGGCGCGCGTCGATCGCCGAGCCCGCGCCCCACCATGCAGCCCAGCGGACGGTGTCGGTGAAGAAGGAGAACACCAGGTCACGTTCTGCGCGAATCAGGATCGCCCGATCGAGGCTGTGAGCGAGAGAGACATCGGTCATGGTTTTCTCCGTCGGGCGCCGGGCATCGGCCCGCGCCTGGATTGTTCGAGCTCGGCCTGGTGTTTCAGCCGCCACAACGCGTCGGCCCACATCCGCTCGAGCATGCGCCCGACGGGGCCGAAGGCCTGGCGACGGGCGCGGTAGAAGCGATTGCGCCCCTCGCTGCGGACATCGACGAGTCCGGCCTCGACGAGCGCCCGGAGCTGCAGCGAGACGGCCCCGAAGGTCACATCGGGCATCGCCGCATGGATCTCCCCCGCGGCACGCTCATCGCGCCAGACCAGTCGCAGGATCTCGCGCCGCCGGGGCGAGGCCATCGCCGCGAGGGCGGCGGTCTCGGTCATGAGCTATAGTTTAGTTAAAACTAAAATATTGTCAAGAGCCGCGGGTTCGCGGGCTCAAGTCTGAGTTTGGAAAACTGTGGCGGCCCCACACGACCGAACCGTCGGCCGTCGATCGATGCGGACGACGCTTCCGGCGCAGTTACCGGTCGTCGCCGCGGTCGCGCCGGCGGATGATCTCGTCCACGCTCAGGTTCGACATACCGCGCTGCTGGAGCCGCCGCACGTACGCCGGATCCACGCCGTGGTCGCGCATGCGGGTCAACGCGTCGAGCGGGATCCCCTTGTAGCCGACCTCCGCCATCGCGCGCACGTACTCGGGGTCGACGCCGTGGTCGCGCGCGCCGACGAGCGCGTCGGCGGTGAGTCCGCCGTAGCCGAGCGAGGCGAGGCCACGGGCATATTCCGGATCCACGCCGTGATCGCGTGTCCGCCTGAAACC
>Ga0209382_10003438_pt1 | contig 21957 bp, 27 predicted proteins | sample SoiMetdeltSBSDD5_FD_187599 | JGI IMG/M metagenome (GOLD analysis project Ga0209382, IMG submission 187599) | Bulk soil microbial communities from a Populus tree surrounding site in Tennessee, USA - Soil MetaG P. deltoides SBSDD5 (SPAdes) (version 2) | ecosystem: Environmental > Terrestrial >...
AACGGCGGCGTTACGTCGGAGGTGGCTCTTAGCTCCAGTCGGTTGCGAGGCCAAGCCGTGAAGCCATCTTCACGAGCGCGGGCAGCGAGTCGGCCTTCATTTTCCGCATCACCTGCCCTCGATGCGCTTTCACCGTGATCTCGCTAATCTCGAGCTGGCCCGCTACCTGCTTGTTCAAGAGCCCCGAAACCACCAGCAACATCACTTCCCGCTCGCGCCGCGTGAGCGCAGCGTAGCTGTCGCGCAGCGCTGTCATTCGCGCGTCACGCTCGAGTGCACGGCGGCTGCGTTCGAGGCCATCCCGGATCGCATCCACCAGCACATCGTCGCCGAAGGGTTTCATCAGGAACTCCATGGCTCCAGCCTTCATCGCCTGGACGCTCATCCGAACGTCGCCGTGCCCAGTGACGAAGATGATGGGCATATCCGGCCGATCGACAGCGACACGCCTCTGCAGATCCAGACCGCTGGCGTCCGGCGGGGTGACGTCGAGCACGAGGCAGCTCGGCACCGAAGGCCGGGAGCGAGCCAGGAAATCCTGGGCCGACGCGAATGTCTCGGGCTGCCAGCCAGACGTCTCAATCAACAATTCCAGGGTGTCACGTACCGAGACGTCCTCGTTGACGACGAATACAATCGGCGTCTCGGACGACGGACGCGAGGTCCTGGAGGGCGTGTACTCGCTCGTCGTCGTAGTGATCGTGATCATGTTGCGTCTCCTTGCTCTTGCCGCTGGTTGAACAGCGTAGCGACGGAGACCCGGCGGCGCATCACGAGAAGTGGGTACTGGGCCCTTCCTGCAAGCGGTGTACTGTTCGATCACTCGAACGGGTTATTTGGACGTTCGTCCGGCATCTTGCCGCTCACCGGCGATCAAGCAAGCATGCAGCATTACGAAGCGGCCCGCACGCGTGCAACGATCTTCGAAAACAGCGGCCTCATTCAACGCGACGTGAAGTGCTCTCGAACGCGCTGCTCGCCCAATGTCCGTGCTGTCGCCGACTTTCCGTCCGCGCCGGTGTCGCCGCCTGCAGCTTCGCCAACTGTGCCACGCTGCCTGTACCGACCCGGCGGCACTCCGAATTCGCGCGTGAATGCTCTGCTGAATCCAGCCGTGCTTTCGTAGCCGACCCGTTCCGCGATCGATGAAAGGCTTACGGCTCGTTGACGAATGAGGTTCGCTGCCAGTTGCAGCCGCCAACGCTTCAAGTACACCATCGGAGGCTGACCCACAAGCGCGGTGAACTTCGCCGCAAACGGGGAACGAGAGACGCCGACTGCCGCACTCAAGGCAGGGACGGTCCACCGTTTCGCTGGCGCCTGGTGAATGAGGCCGAGCGCAGCACCTATCGAGGGATCGCGAAGCGCCCCCAACCATCCAGCCGCTTCTGCTGGCTGCTGTCTCAGCCAGGTCCGAACGGCCTCGACCAACAGGACGTCGATGAGACTCGTGACAATCATGGCCCCACCGAGCTCAGGGTGCTGGGCTTCGCGGACGAGAAACCGCGCGGTCGAATCAAGCCACTCGTTACCGCCACGATCGTCCTTGCTCATCCGGATCCACTTGGGTAGTACGGTGAGAAATGACTGGGCGTGCGGGCTATTGAACTCGAACGCGCCACACATCAGGTTCGCGGCTCTTCCGCCGCCGCCGTGACGCAGCACCGCGTGAAGGCCCCACTCGGAATTGCCCGCGAGATCCTCGAGTGGAATCGGCGGTGTCGCGGGCTCGTCGCTAAGCTGGTACTTCTGTCCGCGAGTCACCAGCAGCAGATCGCCCTCTTCGAGGCCGATCGCGTCGCGCTCCCCGTGAAGGCGCAACCAGCACGCGCCCCGTTCGACGAAGTGGAAATGCGATAGATCACCCGGCGATATCCCAATCGCCCACGGCGCCGAAAGGTCACACCTGCAAAAGATCCGGCCCTTCAGCTCGAGGGAGTCCAGAACGTCGGCCAGAACGTCAGTCCCGGTGTTGGCCCGGAGCAACGGCACGGAGACCTCCCGATCCCGCCGGAGGATCCGTCATATTTTAAGGCGAATCGGACATAGATCGGCCAGGTGTCGCATCACTATAAGGATAAGGAATGGCCGCAATGAAGTCTGGACCTCGGCTGTTGATCGTGTCACTGGTGGTAATCAGCTCAGCTGCGGTCATCGACACGCAGACAGATGCTGGTCAAACGGTTCGGCGGTTCGCACACGTTCTCGATCTGACGCACGCCTTAGACGAGGACACGCCCTACATTCCAGCGCCGGACATCACGTTTCCCTTCAAGAAGACGTCGATCGCGACTATCGCGAAAAATGGTGTCGCTGCGTACCGCTGGGAGATCCACGAACACTTGGGAACGCAAATCGACGCGCCGAGCCATTTCTTCGAACAGGGGCTCTCTCTCGAACTCCTGCCGGTCGATCGCCTTGTCGTTCCGCTTGTCGTTATCGACGTGTCCGCTCGGGCCAGCTCCAACCCTGACACGTCAGTGACCGTGGCCGACATCGCGGCCTGGGAACGCCGGCACGGTCGCATCCCGCAGGATGCCGCGGTGATGATGGCGTCCGGATGGGACTCACGCATCAAAGATGCCAAGGCGTTTGTCAACGCGGACGCATCGGGGGCCATGCATTTTCCGGGATTCTCACCCGAAGCCGCGTCGTTCCTGGCCCGTTCGCGACAGGTGTCCGGCATTGGCGTCGATACGCTCTCACTCGATCCTGGGCTCGATGTCACGTACGCCGCTCACAAAGCGTGGCTCGCTACCGGCAAGTGGGGTGTCGAGCTGGTTGCAAACCTGCGGCAAGCGCCGCCAATGGGTGCAACGGTCTTCGTGGGAGCGGTCAAAGTGAAGGGAGCGACCGGCGGGCCGGTTCGTCTTATCGCAGCTTGGTGAGGAATCAGATGGTCCGTCAGGAGGATCAGTCATTTCTTCAGGCGACTTGAGCATGGATCCTCTGCTGGCGTCGCACTATAACTGGGTTCAGAGGGCCGGAGGCCGTAAAGGCAACGGAGAACGAGCATGGCAGCAGATCCAGAAACGCCGGCGTCTCCACGAATCGAGGTCACCGAGCACGGGCCTTACAAGGTGAGCGGTGACGTCGCAATTCACGACGCCCAAGGCGACCAACTGCGACACGGTGGAACCTGGTACCTGTGCCGATGCGGCGGTTCACGCAACAAGCCGTTCTGCGACGCTACACACTATTTGAAACAATTCGACGGCGCGGAGACCGCCGATCACGGCCCAATCTCCGACCGTCGCGAGACCTATCGGGCCCCAGAGATCACGGTTTACGACGACCGTACTGTGTGTGCACACTTCGGGCAATGTACGTCGAGGTTGTCAGCCGTCTTTCGCGCGGACGCCGAGCCGTTCGTCGACGCGCACGGCGCAGCGGCGGCGGAGATCGCGGCGACCGTAGCCGGCTGTCCCTCAGGGGCACTGGCGTTTGCGCTGGGCAACGATGCACACCCGGTCGAATCGAATCAGCTTCCGTCGATCACGCCTATCGTCGACGGACCCTACCGATTGCGAGGGGGCATCGATGTTGTCGGCGCCGACGGTCGCTCGTACGAGCGCCGAGAGCGCCGCACACTGTGTCGCTGCGGTCAGTCACGCAACAAGCCCTTCTGTGACGGTTCACACTGGTACGCGGGCTTCCGCGATCCGCTCCCCCCGGAGCTGATTAAAGAGGCACCGACACTGCTCGATTGGATCGGAGGGATCGAGGCGCTCGAGCGCCTCACCTCACGCTTCTACACCGTTATCCTCTCCGAGCCCGATCCGGTGCTCGAGCCACTGTTCCGCGACATGAATCCGAACCATCCGAAATACGTCGCGGCATGGCTCGCGGAAACCTTCGGTGGCACACAGACCTACACCCGAGAGCGTGGGGGCTACGAGCACATGCTCGCCAAGCATCGCAATCGGGGGCTCACGGAGGAGCAGCGGCAGCGCTGGGTCCGCCGCATGTCGGAGATCGCAGACGAGGTGGGACTGCCTTCGGATCCGGGCTTCCGCTCCACGTTCGTAGCGTACCTCGAGTGGGGCACTCGGCTCGCCGTCTTCAACAGTCGCCCAGGTGCTGACGTGATGGAGCACGCGCCGGTCCCACATTGGGGGTGGGGACAGACGCCGCCGTTTGTTCCGCAACCCTGGGACGATCCGGAGGCAGCGACACGGGGACGCCGACGCTACGCCGAGGAGCAAGCGCGCAAGAAGGCTGAGACATGATCATCCGTCCGGCTCGCTTCATCCAGCAGTGGCAACTTGTAGTCGACGAAACGACTAAGCAACTTCTCGATTTCATCGAACTGCCCGACGCGTTGAAGCAGGAAACGTCGTGCGGTGTGAAAGAAATTGCCATCTTCGCCCACGCCGACTTGGCAGAATTTCAGGGATCTTTGTCATTCCTGCCAGCGGCCGTCACTCGTACGCTCGCCTTATGAGCACCGAATCACACGTAACCATTCATCGTTTCGAAGCCAGCCTTTTCCCAGTCAATGCCTATCTTGTCGAGACGAGGACCGGCGTTGTCGTCGTTGACGCGACGCTCGGTGTCACGGACGGACGAGCGCTCCGCGCGCGCGTCGAGGCGCTGAAGAAACCCCTCGCCGCCGTCGTCATCACGCACAGCCACCCGGACCACTATGGCGGAGTAACGTCGCTGCTCGACGGCAGTGATGTTCCGATCTACGCGGTCGCGGGTGTCGACGAAGTCATTCGCCGCGACGATGCGGTGAAGGAGCGGATTCTCCGACCGATGTTCGGTAACGAGTGGGCGGTCGCGCGCACATTTCCCAACCGGATCGTGTGTGGCGGCGAACACGTCCAGATCGAAGATGCCGTGTTTGCGGTGACAGATCTGGGACCGGGCGAATCCCCACACGATAGCGTGTGGCGCCTCGAGTCCGTTGGCGCACCGCAGGCATTTGTCGGCGACTTGGTGTACAGCCACATGCACGCCTTCCTGGCCGACGGTTTCTTCGATCACTGGTTGGCCAATCTCGAAAGAGCAAACCGCGAGCTCCCTGCTGACACGACGCTCTTCATGGGACATGGCCAGCCCGTCGCCGGGCTCGATATTCTCCAGTGGCAGACGAACTACATCCAGCGCTTCGTGGACGTGCTTCGGACTGCGGCTGAGCGCGACGATCTGCAGGGCGATGCGCTTGCGGATGCGGTGACCGCAGCCATGAAAGAGTTCCTGCCCAGCGATGATCTGCTGTTCCTGATGCAGCTGAGCATCGAGCCGATGCGCACCCGACTCGGACTCCGTGGTGAGAAAGGCGCTGTCAACGCGGCGGCACCCTGAGGTGAATCGCGGGCGGATCGCTGGTTCCTGTGGATCAACATTTTTTATCTGTTGTTGATCTCGTTCATGCCGTTGTCGACGGCGCTTCTGGGGCACTATCCGTTGAACCGGGTCGCCTTGGTGGTCTACGGAACGAACCTGATCGCCGCGACACTCGTTCTGGCACTGCACTGGCAATATGCGACCTCCAGGGGACGACTCCTCCGCACTCGGTTGCCTCCAACCGTCATCGGTCTCGCGCATCGGAGGATTCTGGGATCGGCGGGTGCCTACACGGTCGCGTTGTTGCTGTCGCTGGTGGTCCCAATCATCTCGCTTGCACTGTTTCTTGCGGTGCCACTGTTCAACGTCTTGCCGTTCACGTTGGACCGGCATTTCACAGCGGAATCACGCTGAATGTCGCCGACGTTACACATCACAACACTTTACTTCGCGTGGTTCCGCAGCTTAAGTCGCAGAACCAGATATGGACCTTATTGCAAAGCTTTACGTTCTGAAGGAGAACCCGTACTTCTCGTCGTTACCGTGGGGTGAGGCCCGACAGCTCGTCGCACGCCTGCGCGAACGCCACTATCGGACCGGCGACGTGATCTTCCGCAAGGGCGATCGCTGCGAAGGACTATTCATCGTTCTGAGCGGACGCGTCCGAACCTCGATCACATCAATGGACGGTCGTGAGCAGGTGCTGAAGGTTTTCGGGCCGGGTCGTTCGTTTGGCGATATCGCCGTGTTTGATGACGAGCCGCTTCCGGCAGATGCCGTCGCAGGCAAGGACAGCACGGTCGCGATTCTGTCGCGACCCGATTTGCTCGATCTCCTGAAGCGCCATCCGGACGTCGGGCTCGACGTCATTCGACTGTTCGCGTCCCGCCTTCGCGCCTACAAACTGGTCGTCGAGGACCTCTCGCTTCGCGACGTCGTCGGGCGTGTGGCCCGACTACTGCACGATCACGCGCACGGGCGGGCCGCTCTCGTCGAGGACACGGCCAGCATGAATCTTCGTTATACACAAAACGAAATAGCCGCAATGGTTGGATCGGTGCGAGAGGTGGTCCAGCGGGCCCTGAAGACACTCGAAGATGTTGGAGTGATTCAGATGGCGCGAGGACGAATTCGAATCACTGATGTCCAAGCGCTAGGTGTCTGGATCGAGTTCGACCAGGTGGAACCTTTACGTTGCGCTGTCGAGTGAAAATGTACGCCGCACTCCTTGCTCGTACATGCGTGCGGGAAGAAACCGCCGCAACCGGGTGATCGTCTTTGCCCTGCTGGCCAATCAGATACCGTAGCCGCGGATCACGGCTGGACATGGCCGGGTATCGCATAGGCACCTGAGATGATATAGATCATCTCAAGTCCGCGAGACAAGCAGGACCATTACGCACCTCGAGATTACGCTGCTGTGAAACGATCCCGGTACGCCCGTGGGGGAATACCCACGTGCCTCGCGAACGCACCGCGAAGCTGCTCCTCGTTGCTGAACCCGCAGCGCCGAGCGATCGCATCGATTCGGTCGTCGGTCTCTTCGAGCGCGCGCCGAGCCGCGTCGACCCGGATGCTCTCGACCGCGCGCGCAGGGGTGCGTTTGCGCGTTTCGGTGTAGCGACGAGCGAAATTGCGAGGGCTCATGGCCGCGCGCTCGGCGAGACGTTCAACGCTGAGGTCCTCGGCCACGTGCTCCGCGATCCAGCGCTCCAATTCGGTGAAGGCATCGCTCACCGACTCCACCTGCGCAGCCAGGAGCGCGCTGTATTGTGACTGCCCGCCCATACGCCGCAGATACACGACAAGCACTCGCGCCACGTGCATGGCCACGGTTCGTCCGCAGTCCTGCTCGATCAGCGCGAGGGCCAGGTCGATGCCGGTCGTGACGCCGGCCGACGACCAGATCGCCCCGTCGCGAACGTAGATCGCGTCCGGTTCCACGGTGATCTGCGGATAACTCGACGACAGGCGGCCGCAGTGCATCCAATGCGTCACGACGCGCCGGCCGTTCAGGAGCCCAGCTTCCGCCAGCAGAAACGTCCCGACGCACACGGAACAGACGCGCCGACAGTCGGGAGCCCGATGCCGGACCCAATCGATCAAGCCGCGATCACGCCGGACATCATCCACATCGCACGCGCCCGGGACGATCAGCGTGTCGATCGCATGTCCCGCGAGTGTGTTGAGCGGCTCGGTCGCTATCCGGACGCCGTCGGCGGTCATCACAAGACCGCCGTGGACCGAGTGGACCGAGCACTCATAGATAAGCGACGACCCAACATGGTTCGGATGGGTCGACGCGACGCCAAGCGCTTCGAGTGGTCCCGCAAGATCCAGGAGCGAAACGCCTTCGTACGCCACGATCGCCACACGGATGGAGTCATGGGATGGCATGTCGACTCCTTGGCAGAATTCTAGGGATCTTTGTCATTTCTGCCAGCCCGCGTCAATCGTACGCTCATCCACGATGAGCCCCGAACAGCGAGTCCAAAAAAACACCCGAGGCAACACGCAACCTGAACCAAAGGGGGCACCATGAGCCTGAAAGATCCAAACGTCGCAAATCCGCAGAAGACAAAACGCATCGCCGTCGTCCTGGCGAATCCCGCAGTATCAACAACGACGGGATGGCCCGTGGGATTCTGGTGGAGTGAACTGACACATCCCTATTTCGTAGTGACGGAGAGGGGATACGAGGTCGAGATCTTCAGCCCCGCCGGCGGAAAATGCGAGGCGGACGCCATCAGCGATCCCAGGGATGTCAGCGGTTATTCGTCGTCCGATTTGATCAGCATGGGGTTTCTGAGCACACCGAAACTCGCCGCATTGGTCGACAACACTAAGAACGTCAGCGACATCGAGCCCGCGAGGTTCGAGGCGATCGTCATCACGGGCGGCCAGGGTCCGATGTTTACCTTTGAGCAGGCCACCCATCTTCACCGGAAGTTCGTCGAGTTCTACGAGGCGGGGAAGATCGTTTGTGCACTCTGTCACGGGGTCGCCATCCTGCGGTACGCGAAGTTGTCGAATGGCCAGCACCTCGCCAAGGGCAAGACGGTCACCGGATTTGCGAATGTCGAGGAGGATTTCGCGGACAATGCCGCGTGGAAGATGAACCTGCTGCCGCGCGACAAGCACATCATGCCCTGGCGGATCGAGGACGAAATGAAGCGCATCGGCGCAAATTACATTCAGGCAGGGTTGTGGCGTGGGTTTGCGGTGCGTGATGGCAATCTGATCACGGGGCAGCAGAACTTTTCCGGGACGGAGACGGCGAATCTGCTCGTTGAAACCCTCGGTGCCTGACCGATCCCGCCCGAGCGCGTCGTAATGTCACTGGTCGCCACGGCCATTGGTGCGCTCGCCATCGGAAGGGTCACCGTCGGTGCATCGCCAAAGGGGCAGAGACCGAGTTACCGTTGCAGAGAGGAGTCAGGACCATGAAGGCACACGTATGCGGCGACTTCTCGTCACTGCTCCAGGCGCCGACACGCTCGCCGGAAATTCCGGAGTCGGCTGACGTTTATGGCTGGCTGTGCGGAAGCTGGGATCTCGAGGTGCGTTGCTATCGCGGCGTGAATGTTGTCGATCGCGGACTACGCGGAGAGGTTCACGCCGCACGCGTGCTCGAAGGCCGTGCCGTGCAGGACGTGTGGATAATGCCGCGTAGCGATGAGCGTCGCGCCGATTCAGATCGGACGATGAACATGTACGGCACCACGCTGCGGACGTGGGACGCTCCGACTGAATCGTGGCGCATCGCGTGGACGAACCCGGTCCGTGGGCACTACGAAGAACAAATCGGCCGTTGGAACGGACCGGACATTCTTCAGGAAGGTACACAGTCTGACGGCACCAAGACGCGGTGGACGTTCACCGAAATAACCGCACACAGTTTTCATTGGCGCGGCGAAGCCATGTACCCGAACGCGTCAACGTGGACACTCGAGGCGGAGTTTCTGGCGACACGAAGACCGTGAGATCAAGCGAATCGCCCGGACCGACCCGCTACCGCCGTCGTTCGCAGCCCTCGAGTTGTCCACCACAGCGCCCACATCCAGAACAGCTGCAGTGGCAGACGCCAGACCAGCGCCGACGCCGGACTTCCGGCAACGATAAGGCCCTGCTGTGCGGCGTGGACGTTTGCGGGAAACATCGCGGCCAGGAGTCCGATGAGGCCGAATGCCGCTGCGCGAGCGAGCGGCGGAACAAGCAGCCTGCAGCGCCGCCCATCTCGAGAAGTCCAGTTACCGTGACCAGAAGCTCTGGTGCCGGGAGGCCAGGCGGAACCATTTGAACGAGGTCGGGGCGCGTCCGCGGGTGAAAATGCGACACGGCGGTAAACAAAAACATTCCGGCGAGCGCAACGCGCAGCGCCCAGCGCGATGAGTTTGCTTGAGCCCACCAACCGGCAAATCCGATCACGCGGATGGCCACCCAGATAACCAGCATCACAATCAACGGTGCCATGAGGTCCCTCCACGTCGAGGATATGCCGGCGTACGCGGGTGGTCTTGATGGCGCGGGCGCTGTGGATCTGAAACGCCGCCTTCACGTCGAATCAAGCGTTCTGCGCATATGCGCGCTTGAGCCAGTCCTGCAGTTCGGCGTCCACCTGTGCCACGTTCTCGACCTCCACTTGAATCCGCATGGTGTCGTGAATCTTCGACCGCACCAGTCGTCCGACCGGCCGCTGTCCGTCGAGCCGAAGACCAAGATTGACGTGCGCCCTAGCCCGCTGGACACGCGCGAACGTCCTCCGAGGTGAGACCAGCGACACAAACGTTTTGCGCGCCTGAATGGTCAAATCGCCGCAGTTCGCGGCGGCCTGGACAATCGCGTCGTAGATCGCGCGCAGCTCCGGAGCGTCAGCATACTGCCGGTTGATCAGCTCGTCGGCCGTCGCGATAACGAAATCCGGATAGCCAAAACGCTCCATAACGAGCAGTTGCTGCGCGTACCCGGTGACGTCCCGGTGCGAAAGCCAGCTTCGCAGCTGCTTCTCGTCACGAAACTGGTGTGCTCGGAGTTTCGCTTTCCAGGCATCGAGACCTTCGCCAGTCTGCTTCTCGAGTACGCGGATCCACATGGTCCGATTGCGTTGCCAGTCATAGGTTGTCGTCATGAACTAATTGCCTCCTGTGGGCGCGTTATGTTCAAACGCTATCCGACAGGTGGTACCCTCACAAGGTCCAGATAGAGGCAGTCCAACAGAACCACTTTAGGATCGCCGCCGACGCTTCGGCTGACCGCACTCGGTCAACACAGCGGCGAACTCCTTCACAGCTTCCGGAATGATCGATTCCGGAAGACCGCCAAATCCGACGACGATTGTCGGTGGTCCGGCCAGCGCCTTCGCACGATAGGCGCCACCGCCGTAGATACGGATGGATCGCCGTGCCGCGGCCTCAACAACCGCACGCTCATCGACCCCGACAGCGAGCTCGATGAGCACATGAAGGCCTGCGGCGACACCGTGGAGACGCAAGTCGGGAAAATGTCTGCGGAGCGAAGCCACGAGCGCGTCACGGCGGCGCCGGTAGACCTGGCGAGTGCGTCGCAAATGGCTGTCGAATGCTCCTGTTTCGATGAACTCTGCCAGCGCGAGTTGTTCGGGCATCGGCGAGCCGTTGTCTGCCTGTTGCTTCGCGCGCGCCAGATCGGACATGAGGTCGGGAGGCACTACGAGCCAGCCGAGACGAAGCGCCGGCGACAGCACCTTGCTGACAGACCCGACATATACCACGCGGTCGGGGGCCAAGCCCTGTAACGCGCCAATCGGTTCGCGGTCATATCGATATTCCGCGTCGTAGTCATCTTCGATGATGACGGCACGGTGCCTCGCCGCCCACTCGAGTAGCGCGGCCCGCCGCTCGGGAGCGAGAACCGAACCCGTGGGGTATTGATGTGCCGGCGACACGAGCACGGCCCCGGCGTCGAGCCGGCCAAGACGATCGACACGGATTCCGCGATCATCGACGGGGACGCGCGGGGTCTCGAGCCCACTTGTCTGGATGTTGGTGCACTGATCGGCGTATCCCGGATCCTCGACCGCGATTCGGCGCACCCCCCGTTCGCGAAGCACACGGCACAGCAGCCCGATGCCCTGGGCCGAACCGTTGCAGAACAGCACTCGGTCCTCTCTGGCGACGGTCGCACGTGCGCGGTTCAAGTAAGTCGCGAGCACCAGCCGCGCCATCGCACTGCCGCGCGGATCCGGATAGTCGAGCGCCGCGTCAGGCAGCGAGGCAAATGCGCGGCGCAGCGCGGTCAACCAGGCGCGGCGCGGGAACAACGACAAGTCGGGCACTCCCGGCCGGAAGTCGTACCGCGGAGGCACTGGCGCAGCTTCGTTGGGCAGCGGTTGACGGTCCACCGTGCGGCGGCCGGCTACGCGCGTTGCCGAACCTTGATGCGCAGTCACGTAGCCTTCCGCAAGCAGCTGCTCGTACGCTTCGACGACAACACCCCGAGCCAGGTCGAGGTCGGCTGCGAGGGCTCGTGTCGACGGCAGAACCGCGCCCGCCTTGAGCCGACTGGTTTGGATCGCGCGCCGCAGTTCGCGCTCGAGTTGAACCCGCAGCGGCACACGCGTGTCTCGGTCGATCCGAAGGAGCAACTCGGTGGCAGAAGTGGTCCTTTTCATATCGGGTATGTCTGTTCCTTGCCAATGTACCACTAGCCGGTACGCTGTGGAGATGGCTGGCTACCCCCTCCGCGAGGCAGCTAGTTACGCGGTTGGCCCACTCGATCCGACGCCTCGTGGTGCCGTTCAGGGTCGCCTGCCCACACGGCGTGAGCGTTGCGAGCTTCGCTCGCTAGTGGGCCGGATTGTCGGTGAACGATCGCGACGTTAGTTCCAGTTGTCGATCTTGAGGTCAACGCGAGAGGGCCTCCCCTTGCCGGTCTCGACGAGCTCCCTGAGGCTGCGCATGAAAGTTGCCCACTTCATACTGCAGTGAGCCGTGAACTCCACGGCCTCGCGCCAGTTCCGGTGACCAAACATCACGGCGGTGTAGTCGCCCTGCTGGGACGCGCCAGCGCACCTGGTTGTCGGGAATCAGCTCGAGCACCTCCGATTCGAACTTCCCGATCTCCTCCCCCTTCGGCGACTGAAAACGAAAGGTGAGGTCCGGCCGAGCTCGGACACGCCGGTCGCATCCTTGGTCCACCAGCCCGCAACCCCTTCGACCGTCGCCACTGCCGTGTAGACCTTGTTCGGGGGAGCCTTGATTCCAACCCTGTGAATGATGTCCACCATGGTGCCTCCTCTTGTTCGGCCATCTGTGACCCGATCGATCTGGAACTCGCCGTCCGGTCTGTTCTCGTTACAACTCGGTCGTTGTTGACCACAAATAGAATTAGCGCCGGATAGCGCCACGGTGGGAGTGACAAGTGTGGCGGGATTCCGATGGACTCCCTAATCACGGCCGCCGCGCGCGCTCGCAGCGGGTGATCGGCTCGGCGCACTGAAACGTCGCCCTTCGCGACGATGCGCCTGCGCTCGCCCTTCGAGGCATCGCGAAGGCGAGCTCCGTGATCTCGGTCGAGCGAAAGCACTCCTGCGCCGTGCGGCGCGTGCCTTCGTCAAACACATCACGCATCACCAAGCAATGGCTTCGCGTCTCTTTGCACGCGCCTCGCGTCGACGACCGCCAAGCCAGCCGTCGGCTGGATGATGCGGACCAGCTACCTACGGCGTTGGCGCCGCGGAACCCGCTTGGGCAGCATATGACGCGGTCGTTCGCATCAGAACGTAGGCGATGATCAGGCAGCCCGCGCACGCGAGCGAAAACAGCGCTGGTACGGCGAAAATGAACCACCAGACGACCAATGATCCGACCAGGCTCGCGATGCTGAGAGTGGCCACCAATGGTCTCGCTCGGCGCGCATCGGCGTGCACGAAAGATGCGAGCTGCCAGATCAGGACCGCCTGCAGCAGGAGCAGCACGGTGATGTAGAAGCCGAAGCCCAGGTAGAAATGCATGTACGTTCGCGTAGCGCCCATCACCTCGAACTCGAAGGTGCGCATCGATTGCAGCACGTCCGTCTCGCCGGGTGGGGACCATGACTCGGCTCCCCCCATGGTGTGACCAGCGGCATAGAGCACCGTCAGACCAGAAGCGATCCGCAAGAAGAGCATTGGCGTCAGGAGCCTCGTCATTGGAGGAGGCTACGACTCGCCGGGCAGGTCTGTATTGTAAGATTGCGACCTGCGGAAACCGGCAGCGCTGTGAGCATTCACTTCTATCGGCCGCGTGAAGAGCTGCGCGGGGTTGTCTCGCGGATCTACGCGCACGCTAGTGGGCCTATTGCCCCCGGGGATCGCCGATGGCTGATCGTGCCCGACGGCGACGTCAAGCTCATTTTGCCGCTTGCCGGTGCGATCCGCTGTCAGATTGGCACAACTGCACGCCTCCATCGCGAGTCCAAACTGATTGTCTCGGGCATGCGGACACTACCGGGAGAGCTGTCGTTCCCTGACGGTGTCGACGCGATCGGGATCATCATCCGGCCAGAAGGGGCATATCGTCTGCTTGGTGCGCCTCATTACCGCATCATCAACACCACGTTTGACGGGGAGGAGATCTTCGATGCGCGGGCTCGTCACCTCCAGACCGAACTGCTTGGCATTTCGCGTGAGGAGGAGCGTATAGAACACCTGCAAGCCAGGCTCTGCCAATGGTTGCGAGCGCACGAAGAACGCGATCTCGCGTTCGAGGGCGCCGTGGCTCAACTCAAGGAGAGCGAGGGGCGGCTCCGCATCGAAGCAGTTGCGAATTACGCAGGATGGTCGCGTCGCCACCTCGAGCGCCGGTTTCTGGACCGCATAGGCGTGGGGCCGAAGGAGCTTGCTAACATCTTTCGCTTTCACTCCGTGTACAAGCGGATGCGGCGAACGGCTCAGGGACACTACGGCGCCATGATTCAGGACCACTACTTCGACCAATCGCACTTCTTGAAGGCATTCAAGCAGTACACGGGTTTGACACCGCGAGCCTACTCAGTGAAATCTGACTATGGCTTCATCTACATCCCGGACTGAGCGGACTCCGAGTGTAACTGCGCCACTCCACGGCGTCTAAGTGTTGGCCATCATCTGGGTGCAGACTGAACGATAGCGCGTTGACGAAACGTGCTGGGAGACGACCCGATGACCCGCTTGAACGCACGACTGAAGGAAGCCTCGGATTCGTAGCCGAGTCGTGTCGCTACTTCTGAAACGGTCAGTCGCTTGGTGCGCAGCCACGTGCCGGCCAGGTGCATACGCCATCGCGCGACGTAGGCTGCGGGCGGGGTGCCGAGCACCGCTGCGAACCGTTCGGAAAAGATCGACCGCGAGAGGTTCGCAGCTGCCGCCAGCGACTCGACGGACCACGCTTGGCTCGGTCGCCGGTGAAAGGCCGCCAGGGCTCTGCCGATCTGAGGATCGCGTATCGCGGCGAGCCATCCAGTGGTGTCCTCGCTTCGCGACTCGGCCCACACCCGAACGACACGAGTAATCACAATGTCGGCAAGCCGTGTCATGACCGTGGCAGCCCCGACCCGCTGATTCCGGATTTCTGAGGCCATCGCTTCGAGCAGCGGCATGAGCGATGGATCGTGGCTAACGCCTCCTCGGACGTGCAACACCTCGGGCATGAGATCGAGCAGCGGATGTACCGAGGGTTCCTCGAATCCAACGGCACAGCACACGAGGAGCGAGCGCGTGCCAGTGCCCGCTACTCGCATCCGGTACGTCGTCTCGCCTAGTTGCTCGCGGTCGATGACTTCATGGATTCGTTGGGTCGGGCTGTTGAGCTGATCGCGCAGGGAGTGGCCCGCGCCTCGCGGCAGGAGGACGACATCGCCGGACTCAAGTCGCAGGCTCTCACCCGACAACGCAATCAGCCAGCAGCTCCCCTCCGCGACAAAATGGAAAACGGCGCCCTCGTCTGCCGGAAACTCCAAGCCCCAGGGCGCGTTGAACTCACTTCGGCAGTAGGACGCTCCCGCGAGGCGGAGATCCTGAAGTACCTCGCTCAGCGCATCAGGCGCCACCCGATCGTTACAGGACGGATGGCCAAGCATTCGCGACAAACTATCATGGAATGTTGTCCTCATTCCGCCTACAACTCGTTCGAGGGGAACATGAGGATGACACGATCACTTCGCCCGAGCCTCGCGGCCGTCGTGTGTGCCTTGACGATATCTGTTCTGGCACAGTTTGCCCCCGGCCCACCCACGCTACTCATCGCCATCAAGCCGCCACCGTCGGGCCAGCAAGACGTGCCAGGTTGGATCACGCGTGGGCTGCCCGGGAAAGGCCATGAGGCGTTACAGCCACTCGTCGGGAGGTGGCGCGTCCGTTACGAAGTTTACGGGACGCTCGGTCGTCGCGGTGACGAACCGCCAATTGTGTCTGAAGACGTCAGAACACGTCGCGAATGGATCGGCGAGAGGCGTTTCATCGAGGACACGACCGAAGGCACCCTGATGGGCTCACCAATGTGGAGGCGCGGTTGGCTCGGCTACAGCAACATCGATCAACGTTTCGAGTGGGTCACGATCGACTCCGTGAACCCGACGATGATGATCTACCTCGGCGCGCCACGATCCGGCCCGCAACAGCCGATCGTCATGAATGGCGCCTTCACAGATCAGGGTGTCGCCGGTGAAGAGATGGTCGGCAAGCGAGTCGGCTTGCGAACCGTCATCCGAATCGACAACCACGATCGTCACATGTTCGAGCTCTATTTCAAGCGACCAGGCGACAACGAAGTGCTAGCGCTGCGTTCTGTCTACGTGCGGGTACCACAATGAACATTTCTCTCCCGAACCGGCGACTACTTCACTCCATTACGATCATCGCCGCGATTCAAGCGTCGTCGGTATTCGTGTTCACGCAGACCACCGCCCCCTCGACACCTGCTGCCGCCCAAGAGGTTCCTGGTTTCATTCGACGTGGTCTGCCGGGGCCCGGTCACGCCGCGCTTCGACGATTGGAAGGTGAGTGGCGAGTCGAAAAAGCGCTCTACATCGCGGTCGGAACCCGTGAGAAACCCGCCGTGTCAACCGACCTGATCGCGCGCCGCCGCTGGATTGCCGGTGGGCGATTTCTGCACGATGTCACGGAAGGTTCGATCGCAGGCGGACCTTACTACCGCATGGGTTTCCTGGGTTACAGCAACGAGGACGCGCGCTACGAGTTCGTCACCGTCGATGGCATGAATGCGAACATGATGATTTATCGAAGCGATCCTGTGAAAGGCGCTCAGGGATCCGACGCCGCACGAAATGTGGCGATCAGCATGTCAGGCACGTTCACGGATCAAGGCCTGATCAGCGAGCAGACTGCCGGCCTGGTTATCGCGCAACGCACCGTTATCCGCATTCAAAGCGACGATCGGCACGAAGTCGATCTGTATTTCACACCTCCAGGCCGGGCCGAAATGCTGATCGACCACAGTGTTTACACGCGGATGCGGCAATGAGGACTCGCCACATAACCCTGACCCGTGGCGCGGAGACGGACTCATGGTGCGGCAGCTTGTCGTGACCGCTCTGATAGCTTCCTGGAATCTCTGGCCTCTCATCGCCGCCAGCCAGGCTGCGACCCCACAGTGGTCAGCGACCGATTCGGCACAAGCCGAGGAATCATCCAAGCCGTCCGGGAACGATTCACCACTCGTGTTGTCGGCCACGTACATCGGTCAGGCGGCCGGGAACCCACGGGGAGGTGTCCGTCAGGACATCGCCTATGCCGGCCGACTCCTGGTGAGTGGTGCCATCGAATTGAATCGATTCATCCCAGGCGGCTCGCTCAACGTGTGGTTCACCCATAGACAGGGTCGCAATCTGGCCGATTTCGCGCTCGGGACCAGTACTGGTGTGCAGGAAATCTACAGCCCGCAGGCGTCGCACCTTTCGGTACTGAGTTATGCGCAAACGTTTTTCGACGGCGGCCTGGAACTGGAGGCAGGCCGCACTCCCGCCAACGTCAGCTTTTTCAGTTCGCTACTCTGTGGGTACCTTCAGACCAACTCGGCCTGCGGCAGCCCCACGTTCCTGTTCAAAATCAGCAATCTCACGTACTTCCCCCCTTCGAGCTGGGGTGCGCGCGTGAAAGTACGGTTGGCCGACCGAGGACATGTCCACGTCGGTGTCTATGAGGTCAACCCAGATCGCACGAGAGCTGACGCGACCGGACTCGAATGGAGTGTCAAGAACGCCACCGGTGTGATTGTGCCGTTTCAATTCAGCTACACGACAGCCTCCCGAAACGAGCACTCGCGCACTGTTCAAATCGGAGGTTGGTACGACGCGGCGACATACAGCGATCCAACGGACGACGATCGTGGTGGACTGGCGGTCCTGTCAGGGCGTCTGCACGCCACACGCCACGGCCGCTCCGGTGCGTATTTCAGCGTCGAACAGGTGGTATGGCGACCGGCTGGAGATCACGAGCGCAGTTTGCGATTGTTCGGCCTGGCCATGGCGAAGGTTTCCGGTCGCGTCAACGAGGATCGCTTCCTTCAATTCGGGCTGTTGCAGAGCGGGACCTTCCCACGCCGCCGGGCAGACTCCGTCGCGTTTGTGATCAACGATCAGACATTCAGCCGATTGGCTCTGCACAACATTCGCGCCGCCCGAGCTTCGCGTGGCAATACGGACGATCTGCCCCGCCATCAGATCATGATGGAGCTCGCTTATGGCATACAAATCAGCGCGAATCTCCGGCTCTCGCCAAACATCCACTACATCATCAATCCTGATCAGCTGGCAGATCCCTTCCGGACCCAGCGGATTGGAAACGTGTTCGCCATCGGCCTGAGGTTCGCGGTCGAGGCCCCGCTGCTCAAAGCCAGTCGGAGTGCGGAGTCGTCGGCCGTCGGGCACAATCTCCTTGGCCAGGCGCGAACAGATGATATATATCATCTGAAGTCATCGACATGCGTTACCCAGCGCATCACAAGCAGCAGACACGCGACCGGATCGTCCGCGCCGCGTCCCGCCAGTTCCGCCGGCGCGGCACGGAAGGGGCCGCGATCGCCGAGTTGATGCGCGACCTCCGGCTGACCCATGGCGGCTTCTACCGGCACTTCGGCAGCAAGGAGGGCCTGGTCGTCGCGGCATTCGAGGCCGCCCTGAAAGAGTGGGGCGACCGCGCGCTCGCCGCGATCGAGAACGCACCGGCGGGCGGTGAAATGCAGGCACTCATCGACGCGTATCTCGACCCCAGACACTGTAAGGACATCGCCGGCGGATGCCCGGTTGCCGCGTTGGCGGCCGAGGTCGCACGTCGGCCGAAAGCATCGCGCCGGCCGTTTCTGCAGGCCTTGCGTGCCCACATCCGCCGGATGGAGCGGTACATGCCCGGCCGCACGGTCGAGGAACGCCGTCAGAAGACGATCGCGCTCTTCACCGGCATGGCCGGCACGCTGACCGTCGCCCGGGCATTCACCGACGAGCTGGACCGGCGCGCCATTCTCGACGGCGCGAGGAAATTCTATCGCGGCGCCGTCAAGCCGTAATTTTTTTGGCTTGATGAGATGACAAACGTCATCTCACTCGTATTAGATCGATGGGGAGGGCGACATGTTCGACACTCTTCTGACGCTCGTGGTCCTTGGCTCAACCACGGTCGTCGTCGCCGCCGTGTTCGCCATGCTGTGGCGCGAACGAACGTCCGCGCACGACGCCCGAATCGCCATCCTGACCGGGGCCGCACTGGCAATCTGGGCCATCGTCGCCTCGGTACTCGCCTATCGAGGCAGCTTCCAGCCCAACGGCCTCGAGAACGCTCCACCCGTCGGCATCCACCTGATCGTCGTCCTGTCGGTACTCTTTGTAAGCCTGGCGAGCTCGACCTCGCTGCGGCGCATGCTGACACGGCAGCCGAGTCTGATTCGTCTCCATCTCTGGCGTCTCGTCGGCATCGTCTTCCTGATACTGATGTCGCGCGATCAGGTGCCGGCGCTCTGGGCACTTCCCGCCGGCATTGGCGACATCCTCGTGGGCGTCACCGCTCCGTGGGTTGCGCGAGACGTCGATACGCCTCGAGGACAGCGTCGAGCCACCATCTGGAATCTATTCGGCCTCGCCGATCTGATCGTCGCCGTTGGACTGGGGATCATGACGAGCCCTGGGCCGACGCAGGTCTTCCGTACGGTGCCTACGTCGGAATTCATGACGCACTTTCCCATGGCGCTCGTGCCGACGTTCCTCGTGCCGCTCGCGTTCACGCTTCACCTGGTTTCGTTGTGGCAGCTGCGCGGCCGCGCGTGGGTCCCTCATCAGGCCCCTTCATTTGCACGGAACCGGTGATGGAGCCACGGATGGCGTTCGGGCTGAGCGTACTGCTGGGATTCGTCGTATGGGGCGTGATCGCTGCCCGATACATCTGGCCGGCGCTCCGCGGTAGACGACGCGAGGAGGCCCTTCGACCGCTGCTCCTGCTGCACGCCTTTCGATTCGTCGGGTTGGCCTTTGTCGTACCAGGCGTGGTCTCGCCGGACTTGCCGGCCGCGTTCGCACGTCCCGCGGCCTACGGGGATCTGGCGACTTGCCTGCTCGCGCTGCTCGGGATCGCAACACTGGGAAGCCGGCTGGGGACCGTCATCGTGTGGATATTCAACAGCGTCGGTACCGTCGATCTGCTCAACGCGTTCTATCGGGCCGATCGCGCGGGCGTGGGCGAGGCACCAGGCCTGCAGGCTGCGGCTTACTTCATTCCCACTGTGCTGGTTCCGCTTCTCCTCGTGACGCACGCCCTTGTGTTCCGAATCCTGCTGAAACCCGCGAGTGTGGAGGTCCGACATGACTGATCCACGTGTCGTGCTCATTACGGGCGCTTCGTCTGGCGTCGGGCAGGCCGCCGCTCGACTCTTTTCTCAACGGGGCTTCGCTGTCTATGGAACAAGCCGGAATCCCTCGAGCACCGACAGCGTCCACGGTATCGAGATGCTGTCGCTGGACGTCCGCGCCGATGACTCGGTGCGCGCGTGCGTCGAAGCCGTTGTGAATCGGAGTGGCCGTCTTGACGTGCTGATCAACAACGCGGGTTACGAGCTCGCCGGCGCATTGGAAGAACTCTCATTCGAAGAAGACAGGGGTCAGTTCGAGACCAATTTCTTCGGGGTCGTCAGGATGGTCAACGCGGTGCTGCCGCTCATGCGGCAGCAGAAGCGTGGGCACATCATCAACGTCAGCTCGCTCACTGGTCTGACGGCAGCTCCGTTCATGGGCATCTATTCCGCCAGCAAGTTCGCGTTGGAGGGGTACACCGAAGCGTTACGGCACGAAGTCAAGCCCTTCAACATTCATGTGTCACTGACCGAGGCCGGCTTTCTCCGAACGCCGATGATGAACCACCGGCAAGTCGGAGCACGCCGGATGATCGAGTATGACCCTTGGCGTCGGCGGGCTCTCAACGCCATTCGCGCTTCTGAAGAGACGGCGCCTGGCCCCGAGCTCGTGGCCGTCACGCTGCTCGAGATCGTTTCCAGCCGCTCTCCGCGGCTGCGCTACCTAATCGGGCCGCAAGCAAAGTCCGTCATCCGATTACGTCGATTGCTTCCCGCAGGAATGTTCGAACAGGGAGTGCGTCGGAGTTTCTCGCTGGACAAGGCTGAATGAGAAACCGGAATCCCGTCACACTTGTCACTCCCGCTCGGTCGCTCGCCGGCGCTACATCTATGTCATGACGAACAATCACCAGGCAAAGAACGAGGAGAAAGAAATGGCCAAGACCGATCTTCCACCACACACACATCCGATCGTGTCGCCGAAGGAGTGGGATGCTGCGCGCGAGCGGCTCCTCGTGAAGGAGAAAGAGCTGACCCGTTGATGATGTGCCCACGCTTCTGCTGCCGCATGAGCGGCAGCTACGTCGCAAGCGTCGCGTCACCGATAACGTCCAACGAACACGGATCCGCGGGTGAGCTCGGTGAATCTTAGACCAACGACGCTGCCACTCTCCACGATCCAGTGGAGATCGTAACAGGCACGGTAACTTGGCGGCCAGAACGAGCAGAACCGGCCTTCACTGTCCACGTACCACTTTCCATTCGAGCGCTGTCCGTGCTCGACGTATGTGGTGGCACCACCGGGTTCGAAGGTCTGAGTGGCACCGTCGTCATAGGCAACACTTCCTGCTGTCAACGCGGTTGCGATGTGCTCCGTCCTGACGGGATCGCCGTCAGCAACATCGAGGCTCTCGAGCGCCTGAATCATTTTCTCCTCCGGGGGGGTTTGGTGAACCGTCGGGACGCTTCGCCACCTCATCCTGGATATCGGCGAGTGCGGTACGCCCCTGCGCCTCAACGCCAACTCGATTACACCGGAGGCGCGGGCGCCGATCTATTGGACGATGGTATGGGTCCACGTTGTCGATACCTTTGGATCATGGCGCACGTGAGCGTGAAGTTTGGCTGCGCGTTCGAGAGGGTACAGATACACGCGTATCCTGGATGGCTTGGGCTGCGTAAATTAGTTGGCGGAGCCGCCATTTTGCGAGGACGAACGACCTCAGCGACGCGTGAATGGCCGAGGGATAAGCGGTTCGCCCTCCGCGCAATCGGTTGAGCCGGCGCACGTATCCTTTGCGAGGGGAGGCCCGTAGAAAGGGGTGAAGGAGACTTCATCCCATGACACCACGTAACCACAAGCGGATCGACGTTG
>Ga0209382_10003440_pt1 | contig 21955 bp, 22 predicted proteins | sample SoiMetdeltSBSDD5_FD_187599 | JGI IMG/M metagenome (GOLD analysis project Ga0209382, IMG submission 187599) | Bulk soil microbial communities from a Populus tree surrounding site in Tennessee, USA - Soil MetaG P. deltoides SBSDD5 (SPAdes) (version 2) | ecosystem: Environmental > Terrestrial >...
GAGGGCGCCCGGATCGAGCAGTCGTTCGCACTGACGATGGGTACCTGCTCGATCGTCACCGTCGACGGCGAGGTGAGCCAGGATCTCTACGACTCGATCGGGCACCAGCGCGGCTGGGAGATCCTCCTCGAGGGCGCCAGCGAGCCGGCGCTCTCCTTTCCGAGCTTCCGCGACTTCTCGCTGAGCCTTGCCCGCGAGGGCGTCGCGCTGGCCGCCGCCCCCGTGCTGCCGACGTCCGAGCGCGAGGTGGTCGTGGTCACCGACCCGCACTACAACACGCTCGTGTCGCACGAGATCATCGGCCATCCGGTCGAGCTCGACCGCGCGCTCAAGATGGAGACCGCGTACGCGGGCCGCTCGTGGCTGCTCGGCGGGCTCACCGAGCACCAGCTAGGCCGGCGCGTCGCCTCCCCGCTCGTGACCGCGTACTCCGATCCGGCGCTGCCGGGCTTCGGCCACTACAAATACGACCACGAGGGCACACCCGCCCGCCGCGTCGTCCACATCGACCGCGGGATCTTTCGTGGCTTTATGAACAGCCGGCAGACCGCGGCGATCTTCGGCGGCGAGCCCAACGGCCACTGGAAGGCCACCGACGCCTCGCTGGTGCCGTTGATCCGCATGTCGAACACGGTCTTCGACGTCGGCACGCGCCCGGCGCAGGAGATCGTGAAAGAGATCGACCACGGCTACTACCTCGCCGGCCACCGCACGCCCTCGATCGCCGAGAGCCGCGAGAACTTTCGCATCTCCGCGCGTGGTGTCTACGAGATCAGGAACGGCGAGCTCGGCCAGCTCTATCGCGACGGCGGGATCGCCGCCGACTCGCGCGACTACCTGATGAACGTCGACGCGGTCGGGACCGACTTTCGTCTGTACCCGATCCCGAACTGCGGTAAGGGCCAGCCGATGCAGACCAAGCGGCTCGGCAACGGCGGTCCCACGATGCGGACCCGCGCGCGCGTGCTCGGAGGCTAGACGTGCGCGGCGTGCTGATCGTCCTCGGCGCCGCCGGCATGTTGTTCGCCAGCGTGGCGCCCGCCGCGCCGCCCGAGTACCCGGTCAACTTCATCAAGGTCGACGAGCTCAAGCGGATGCTCGACCGCGGCACGAAGGCCGACATCATCGACGTGCGCCACTGGGAGTCTTACGAAGAGAGCCACATCAAGGGCGCCCGCTCGATACCCCTCCGGGTCGTCGCCGAGCGCGCCTCAGAGATCTCCAAGACAGGGCTGGTAGTCTTCTATTGAACGTGTCCGCACGCGCTGTCCCGGGGGGCCAGCGACATCCTGTACAAGCTCGGCTGGCGCAATCAGCGCGTCCTCGAGGAAGGGCTGCCCGGCTGGATGGACAAGGGCTATCCCGTCGCTGGACGAAACCCCACGGCGCCGCCCGGGCACTGAGTAGCTGATGAGAAACGTCGACGAGCTGGCAAAGGCAAGCGAGGAAGCGCTGGCGCTCGTCACGCGGCAGAAGGACGTTCGCGAGGCCGAAGTGTTCGTGTCCTCGAACTCCGCCGTGCTGGCTCGGCTCAACTACACCTCGCACATCCCGTGCAACGGCGTCGAGGAGCCGAAATCGACCGAGTCGTACGGCCTCGGCATCCAGGCAGTCTTCGACATGCCGGACGGCCGCCGGATCGGCTTCGGCAGTGAGCCGAGCGACCTCTCGCTCGCAGGCGCCGAGCGCGCGCTGGTCAAGGCGCGCCGGGCGGCGGTGGCCGATCCGGAGTTCGTCTCGCTCCCGGCGCCGACCGGCGGCGCGCGCACGCTCAGCGACTACCACGATCCGCGGCTCATGGCGCTCGACGACGCCGGGCTCGTCGAAGCCGGATGGAAGATCGCGGGCGGCGCGCTCAGGACCTTCAGCGCCTCCGGCCGGCTGGCCGAGCTCGCGCAAGACGACGAAGGACTGCGGCGGCTCGGGTTGATCCTCGGCGGCGACGTCACGATCTTGCGAGAGCGGATCGCGATCGCCTCGAGCACGATGCCGCGCGCCCAGACCGACGAGACGTCGCTGATCACCGCGTTCGCCACCGCCATGGTCGAGACGCGCGGGGCCAAGGGCTCGGGCGCCTCCACCGGCACGCGGCTCGACCACTTCACCGACGAGGCCGGCGTGGAAGCCGCGCAGAACGCGATCAACGCGATCGGCGGCGAGCGCGTGCCGTCGGGCACCTACACGGTCGTCTTCGGCCGCCAGCCGGTGGCCGACCTCTTGAACAACATCGTGATCCCGTCCTGCACGGCGAGCTCGTTCTACTCGTCGAGCACGCCGTTCCTCGGTAAGCTTGGCCGAACCGTGGCGTCGCCTCGCCTGCGCCTCTACGACGACGGCGCCCGGCCGGGCCTGATGGGCTCGAAGGGGATCACGTGCGAAGGGCTCCCGACGGGTCGCACCGACCTCATCAAGAACGGCGTGCTCGTCGGTTGTCTCTCGAACTGGTACGAGACCCAACGCCTCTTGCGCGATCCGGCCGTCGCCGAGAAGCTCGGCGCCCGCGGCCCCGCCGCCGAGGCGGCGCTGGTGCCGCGCAACGGCTTTCGCTTCGGCGCCGGCGGCGGGCGGCAGTTCGACAGCGCGCCGGGCGTGGCCGCGTCGAACGTCGTGCTGGAGGGCGCCGAGGCGGTCGCGCTCGACGAGCTCTTGCGGCGGGTCGGTAACGGCCTCTACGTCGGCCGGATCTGGTACACGTACCCGATCAACGGCCTGCGCGCGGGTGATTTCACCTGTACCGTCGTCGCCGACTCCTATATCATCCGCGACGGGCGGATCGCGGCGCCGCTCAAGGCCAACGCGATCCGGATCAACGACAACATCGCCACGTTCCTCAACAACGTCGCCGGCGTCACCAAGGACGTGAAGGGCACGATCGTCTGGGCCGCGGACGAGGTCGTGTACGCGCCCGAGGTCGCCGTCACCGGCGTCCGAGTCGACGAAATCGCGGGATTCATGGAGGAGCTCGACTGATGGCTGAAGTACGTCTCGAGTCGATCGCGCGCGAGTGTCGTGTGCAGATCCTCCGCATGCTCGCCCACGCGGGCTCCGGGCATCCCGGGGGCTCGCTGTCGGTGATCGACATCCTCACCACGCTCTACTTCGGGCGCTTGCGCTACGACGCCAAGCACCCGGATTGGCCGGAACGCGACCGCGTCGTGCTCTCGAAGGGCCACGCGGTGCCCGCGCTCTACTCCGTGATGGCGAAGGCCGGATTCTTCCCGGAGAAACAGCTGATCACCTTGCGCAAGCTCGGTTCGCCGCTCCAGGGTCACCCGGATCGGACCGCGCTGCCGGGGATCGAGGCGGCCACAGGCTCGCTCGGCCAGGGGCTCTCGGTCTCGCTCGGCCTGGCCCTCGGGCTCAAGCTCACCGGCTCGAAGTCTCGCGTCTACTGCATCCTCGGCGACGGCGAGGTTCAGGAAGGTCAGGTCTGGGAGGCCGCGATGTCGGCGCCCAAGCTCGGTCAGCCCGAGCACGCGCTCGACAACCTGACCGTGATCCTCGACTACAACAAGATCCAGCTCGACAACTTCGTGAAGAAGGTGCTCGACATCGAGCCGATCGCCGCCAAGTGGCAGTCGTTCGGCTGGCCGGTGATCGAGATCGACGGCCACGACATCGCGCAGATCACGAAGGCGCTCGACCAGGCCGAGGCGACCACCGGCACCCCAACCTTCATCGTCGCGCACACCGTGAAGGGCAAGGGCGTCTCGTTCATGGAGAACGAGCCGGAGTGGCACGGCAAGGCTCCCAAGCCCGCGGAGGCGATCAAGGCGATCCGCGAGGTCCTCGGCGTCGCCGAGAGCGCCTGGGAGGAGTACCTCAAAACCGATTCGTCGACGCGCGCGATCGTCGAAGAGCTCGACGCGCTGGAGAAGAAGTGATGCCGGCCAAGGCCAGCCGCGCCGCGTTCGGAGAAGCGCTCGTCGATCTGGGCGCGAAGGACGAGCGGATCGTCACGCTCGACGCCGATCTGTCGAAGTCGACGATGACCGCGAGCTTCGCGAAAAAGTATCCGCAGCGGGCCTTCAACCTGGGCATCGCCGAGTCGAACATGATCGGGGTCGGCGCGGGCCTGGCGCTCACCGGCAAGATCCCGTTCGCCTGCTCGTTCGCGTGCTTCATCGTGGGCCGCTTCGAGACGATCCGCATCTCGGTCGCCTACACCAACGCGAACGTGAAGCTCGTGGGCACCCACTCGGGCATCGCGATCGGCGAGGACGGCTACAGCCAGATGGGGCTCGAGGACATCGCCTGCATCCGCTCGCTGCCGAACATCGGGATCATCCAGCCGGCCGACGAGCTCGAGACCAAGCAGGTCATCGCCTACGCTGTCGAGCACCCGGGCCCGCTCTATCTCCGTCTCACGCGCCAGAACCTCGAGCCCGTGTGCCCGCCCGACTATCGCTTCCAGTACGGACGCTGGCTGGTGCTGAGAAAGGGCCACGACGCGAGCCTGATCGCGTCGGGTGGGACCGTGTTCAACACGCTCGAAGCTGCCAAGCTTTTGGAGACCGACGGCATCTCGGCCGAGGTGATCAACGCGGCGACCATCAAGCCCGTGGACGAGGAGACCCTGGTCCAGTCGGCCGGCAAGACCGGTCACGTCGTGACAATCGAGGACCACGGGATCATGGGCGGACTCGGCGGGGCCGTCGCCGAATTCCTCACGGACGTGCTGCCGACGCCGATCAAGCGCCTCGGCGTCCACGGGTTCGGCGAGTCCGGCGACGCCAAGGGGCTCTACGCCAAGCACGGCCTCGATCCGGCCGGCATCGCCGCGAGCGTGAAGAAGTTCCTGCACCGCTGACCCGCGAGTGAGCTCGTCACAAGTAGCACTCGACGTCGAGGCCCGAGGCGGGTCTGCTGCATCCGACGCTCGGCTGATTACGGTCGTCTGCGCCGGGCACTTCCTGAGCCACTTTTACGGGCTCGTGCTGCCGCCGCTCTTCCCGGTGTTGCGCGGTGAGTTCGGCGTCTCGTACGCCGCGCTGGGCGCATTGATCACGGCCTCCGCCGCCGCGTCGGCGGTGAGCCAGCCCGTCTCCGGCTTCCTGGTCGACCGGTTCGGAGCTCGGCGGATCCTCCTCGCGGGGCTCCTCGTGCTATCGAGCGCGATCGCGCTGGCGGGAGTGGCGCCGTCCTACGGCCTCCTCGTCGTCATCATGGCCGCGGCGGGACTCGGCAACGGTGTGTTTCATCCCGCGGACTACTCGATCTTCAACGCCGCGATCCATCCCCGGCGGCTCGGGCGCGCGTACAGCGCCCACAGCAGCTCCGGGAGCCTCGGCTGGGTACTGGCGCCGATCGTGGTGGGCGGCCTCGCCGCGGCCTTCGGCTGGCGCGTTGCGGTGGTCGCGGTCGGGCTGGCAGGCGTCGTCGTGGCGCTGGTGCTCTCGCGGCAGCGCGTGCTCGACGAGGCGTTCAGTGGCGCGCCGGCACGCTCGACGCGCGGCGTGCGGAACGTGGCCGGCGAGATCCGGCTCCTCCTGACTCCGCCCATCCTGATGGCGTTCGCTTATTTCGTGCTGGTCGCGGCCTCGATGAGCGCGGTGTCGACGTTCTCGGTTGCCGCGCTGGTCGCGATCTACGACGCGCCGCTCACCCTGGCGGCGGGAGCCCTTACCGCCTACATGCTCGGGAGCGCGGCGGGAGTCGTGGGCGGCGGGTTCCTCGCGGATCGCATGCGACGCCACGCGTTGTTCGCGGCGGGCGGCATGGCCGTCGCCGCCGCGCTCACCGTGGTGCTGGCGAGCGGCGCGCCGCCGGCGGCAATGCTCGCCGGGCTCCTGGCGCTGATCGGCTTCGCCAAGGGCGCGACCAATCCCTCGCGCGATCTGCTCGTGCGCGGCGCCACGCCGGCCGGCGCGTCCGGGCGCGTCTTCGGGATCGTCTACTCGGGCCTCGACGTCGGATCCCTGATCATGCCGCCGATCTACGGCTGGCTGATCGACCGCGGCGAGCCGCGCGCGATTTTCCTCGTCGCGGCGGGCCTGATGGCGCTCACGATGCTGACCGTGCTCGAAGTCGGCCGTCGCGGCGCCGCGGTGCGCGTCAGCCGCTGACTGACCCGATCGCACCATGAAGACGCGCACGAAGCTCCCGACCCTGCCCGACTATCTACAACCCGGGCTCGACCTGGTCTTCGTCGGGATCAACCCCGGGCTCTACTCGGTCCGGCAGGGCCACTACTTCGCGCGCTCGACGAACCGATTCTGGCCGGCGTTCACGGCATCGAGGCTGAGCCGCCGCATCCGCGACGGCCTCGCCGTCGAGCGCCTGGCACCCGAGCACGACGGGGCGCTGTTGGGCTTCGGCATCGGCTTCACCGACGTCGTGAAGCGCGCCTCGGGCAACGCCGCGGAGCTCGACCCCGCCGACTTCGCGCGCTGGGCGCCGCGTCTGCTCAAGAAGCTCCGCCGTGTGGCGCCGCGCGTGGCGTGCTTCCACGGGCTCACCGCGTACCGGCCGTTCCTCGCCCTGGCGCTCGGCATCGACGGCCGCGTGCCCGTGCTCGGACCTCAGCCGGACGTCGTGGGCTCGACCCGGCTCTTCGTCGTGCCGAATCCGAGCCCGGCCAACGCGCACTTCACCCTGGCCGATCAGACCTCGTGGTACGACCGTCTGGCCGATTTCCTCGACCCGCGCTAGCGCGTCATGGGCTCGAGGGTCATCCGGCGCGCGGTTCGTTCGAAGGTCACCTTGAAGCGCTGAAGAAAGTCGGCGCCGAGGAACCCGTCGACGTCCGGAGCCTGGGGCATCGCGTCGAAGACGCCGACCTCGAGATTGTCGACGCTCGCCTCTCCCACCTGCACGCTGACGGTGACGAACTGCACCTCGATCGGCAGACCGGTCGGGAGCATCATCCGGTGCCGCGGCGCATCGGCCGGCACTGACGTCCCGAGGCGGGCCAGGAACAGCGGCCGGAGCACGGTCGTGCTGGCGCCAGTGTCCACGAGCAGCAGCGCGCGCTGAGTACGGTTCACCTGGGCGTGCACCAGCATCGCGTTGCCCGCCAGCTCGATCGGCACGCTCGTCGCGGACGGCAGCGAGACGCGCTCGCCTGCCCGCCCGAGCCTCTGGACGAGCCAGCGATCCGCCTCGGTGGCCATGACGACGTCGGGATGGTTCGGCGGACGCGTCTTCGTCAGAATCACCACGACGCGCTGGGCGACGAGATGGGCCTGAGCGTAGTTGCCCTGATCGGCGTACACATCGACGACCTTCATGAGCGCGAGTGTGACCGGCACCTGGTCTTTTCGGTACTGTTGCTCGGCGATCGCGAGAGCCTGGTCGAGATAGGGCTTGGCCTGCGCTGTCTGCGACAGCGCCAGGTGAGACGCCGCAAGCCCGGCGTAGTGCAGACCCACCACCGGATGATCCGCCACGACGTCCTTCTTGAGGATGGCGAGGGCCCGCTCGAACTGCGCGATGGATCTGGAGGGCTCGAACTCGAATTGAAGGTGCGCGAGCGCCAGGACCGAGAGGCTCGGCGGCGAGAGACTGTGTCGCGAGCCGGCAGCGGTTTCGAGAATGGCCATCGCGCGCTGGGCGGTCGCCGAGGACTCGTCGCGCCGCCCCTGGGCTCGATAGGTGAGGGCGAGCCCGCTCAAGCTGTAGGCGAGCCGGACATCCGGCGCCGGGAACGTCTCGGCGGTCTTGACCGCGTCGGACAGGAACCCCTCGGCCTCTGGATAGAGCCGCGTGTCCAGGGTTTCGATGGCGCCGCGCATCTGCCATTCCCAGGTCAGTGACGACGACGCCGAGCCCGACTCGGCGGCGAGCTGCCGGCGCAAATCCGCATACCGGTCCATCAGCGTCTGGGCCATGCTCGACGCAAGCCGGTCGACCGACTGCGCCTCGGCGACGCGGTTTCGCCGTCGGAGCAGCTGCGCGTAGCTCCGTAGCTCGGCGACCGGGCTGAAGAAGAGCGGCTCGCTCTGGCGGGCTCCTGGACGCTCCGCACGCATGCCCTGGATCTGGCGCTCGAGCACGGCGGCGTCGCGCTCGCGCCCGTCCTGTCTCAAGAGCACCGCGTAGCCTTCGAGCGCAGCTACCACCACACTCAGCCCGGGCGTTGGAGCCACCGCGCCGATGCGCTGCTCGAGTGCGTCGGCCTCGCGATGGCGCCCTTGCTTGCGATAGAGATCGGCGAGACTCCGGAGCGAGGCGGCCAGCTGCCGGCTCTTCGGGTCGAGCCGCTCGGCCTCGCGCACGGCGTCGATGAACCAGTTCTCCGCGCCGGCCTCACGCCCCTGTGCGACCGCGCGTCGGCCGTTGTCCATGTACCGGTCCCAAGTTCGCCAATCCGCCGTCTGCGCGGGCGCCGCGGCCGCGGCGAGCAAGGTGAGGAGCAGGACGGCCCCGCCGATCTTCACCGGATCGTGGAAGGAACCGGCGGCGTGTGAAAGTTGAAGAACGGGTTTACGTGGCCTCGATACCAGTGGGCGGTGATGGTGCCGTAGATCCGAATGCCGGGCGCAGGTCGCCGTTGATCGGAGGCTTCGTCGCCACATGGACGCCTCCCGGACCGCGCCGATGTGAACAAAAGGGGCCAAGCCCTCGCCCACCGCGGCCCGGCGTTGCGCCCCAAGGTAAACCGGGTGAGAGGCGGAGAGAAGATAGCACCGAAAGTGAATACTCTTCAAGACGCCGCCCCGGGCCGGGCGACGGAGCTAGCCGGGGCGCACCATGTCCGCCGGGCGCACCCAGCGGTCGTACTGCTCGGCGGTGACGTAGCCCGAGGCGACCGCGGCGTCGCGCAACGTGAGCCCCGAGGCGTGAGCCTTCTTGGCGATCTCGGCCGCGCGGTCGTAGCCGATATGTGGCGCGAGCGCGGTCACGAGCATCAGCGAGCCCTCGACGAGCTCGGCGATCCGCGCCCGGTTCGCCTCGATCCCTTCCACACAGAACTCGCGGAAGCGCGCACACGCATCGGTCAAGAGGTCAACGGAGTGCAGGAAGTTGAAGATGATGACCGGCTTGAAGACGTTCAGCTCGAAGTTGCCCTGCGAGCCGGCGATCGCGGTCGCCGTGTCGTTGCCCATCACCTGCACCGCGACCATCGTGACCGCCTCGGCCTGAGTCGGATTCACCTTCCCCGGCATGATGGACGAGCCCGGCTCGTTCTCGGGCAGCGACAGCTCGCCGAGACCACTGCGCGGCCCCGAGCCCAGCCAGCGCAGATCATTGGCGATCTTCATGAGCGCGCCGGCCAGGGTCCTGAGGGCGCCGCTCGCCATCACGAGGTCGTCGTGGGCCGCGAGCGCGGCGAACTTGTTGGGCGCCGACGTGAACGGCAAGCCCGTCAGCTCGGCGAGCTTCGCCGCGACCGCTTCGCCGAAGCCCGGCGGCGCGTTGAGCCCGGTCCCGACCGCGGTGCCGCCGATCGCCAGTGCCTGAAGGCCGGGCATCGTCGCTTCGATCCGCGCGATCGACGCGTCGAGCTGGGCGACGTAGCCCGAGAACTCCTGGCCCAGGGTCAGTGGCACCGCGTCCTGCAGGTGCGTGCGGCCGATCTTCACGATGTCGTCGAACTCGCGGGCCTTGGCGTCGAGCGCATCGCGCAGCCGGCGCACGCTCGGAATCAGGCGCCGCGTGAGCTCGATTGCCGCGGCCACGTGCATCGCGGTCGGAAACGTGTCGTTCGACGACTGCGACATGTTCACGTGATCGTTCGGGTGGATCGGATCCTTGCTCCCGAGCTTGCCGCCGCTGAGCTCGATCGCGCGGTTCGCGATCACCTCGTTCACGTTCATGTTGGTCTGGGTCCCGGAGCCGGTCTGCCACACCGAGAGCGGAAAGTGATCGTCGAGCTTGCCCGCCACGATCTCGTCGGCCGCCTGCACGATCAGCCTGGCCCGGTGGGAATCGAGCAGCTTGAGCTCCTGGTTGACCAGCGCGGCGGCCTTCTTCAGGAGCCCGAGTGCCTGCACGACCGCGAGCGGCATCCGGTCGGCGCCAATGGCGAAGTGGTGGAGCGAGCGTTCGGTTTGGGCGCCCCAATAGCGGTCGGCGCGGACCTCGATCCGGCCCATGCTGTCGGTCTCGATCCGTCGCTCCGTCAACCCTGGACCTCCGGGAGTGGTGCTCGAGCAGCTCCAGCGTACTGCGAATCACACCGGAGCGGCAGATCAGATCAGCTCGAACCTCCGATCAGCCCGAACCCGTAGACGAGACCGAACAGGATCGAGCCGACGCCGGCGCACACCGCGAGCGCCTGCCGGGCTCGGCGGTAGCGCAGGGCGAGCGACACCGGGTACGCCATGATCGCGGTCAGCAGGGTCATGCCGATAATCGTGCCGAGCCCGAAGATCAGCAGGTACATGAAGGCGCCCGCCGTCGACCGCAAGGTGGCCAGCACCAGGAGCGAGACCGCGGCGCTGCCGGCCAGGCCGTGGACGGCGCCGACCACGAGCGCGCGCCACGCCGGCCAGCCGCTGCGCCATCCGAGCGTGCCGAGCCACCCCGAGGGATGGACGTGGGGGTGCTCGTGCGTGTGCTCGGCGCCGTGGACGTGCGCGTGGCTGTGTACGACGCCGGCGCGGACGCCGTGATCGTGATCGGCGACCACATGTCCGGCCGGCACCGCTTCGACCCCGCGCACCGCGTCGCGCAGGCGCAGCACGCCCAGCACGATCAGCATGGCGGCCACGACCAGCTCGAGCCAACCACCCACCGCCGGCGAGATCGTGAGCTTGAGCCCGATGATGATGACGCCCACGATCGTCAACGTCGTCATGTGGCCGGCGCCCCAGAGCACGCCGATCATCGCCCCGTCGATGAAGCGGCGCTCGCGCGTGAGGATCGTGGCCACCGCGACCAGATGGTCCGGGTCCGTCGCGTGCTGCAGCCCGAGGAGGAATCCCAGGAAGACCGCCGAGAGGAGGCCGGGATCCACGAGCGCGGTCACTCGGACATCTTGAGAAGGAGCCCCGTGCGGCGCGCCCGCTGGATCGCGGCCAGGAACGCCCAGTGGGCGAGCGCCGCGTACACGGCCGAGAGCGCCAGCCCCGTGGCGATCGGCGCGGCGAACTCGGATTCGAACCCGTAGTGGGCTCGATAGGCGTCGAGGAAGTACGTGAGCGGGATCGCCTTGGCGACCATCGCGATCGAGTCGGGCAGCACCGAGATCGGATAATAGATCCCCGCGAGCACGAGCACCAGATTGACGCTCGCCCACGCGAAGGCCTCGGCGCGGTTGCCGAACAACGTGATCAACGCGCACACGGCGACGCCGACCACCCAGGCGGTGAGGAAGCAACCCAGCAGGAAGGTCGCGAGTGCCAACCAGCCGGGCTGGAGCACGCGGAAGTCGAAGGCCCAGCGGCCGAGCGCGGCCAGCAGCACGAACACCGCCAGGCTCCGCACCATTCCGACGATCCACGAGCCCACGGTGAGATGGCGGATCCCGATCGGCGCCAGGAACTGGTGCTTGAGCGACTTCGACCACACGTCGAGCAGGACCGCGTAGGCGACTTCGAGCTGACAGACGTTCACCACCGAGAGCGCGATCGTGCCGACCAGCACGAACGACGCCTGCGCCGGCGTGAGCTCGAGGAATCGCGACATCAGGCCGATCGACAGGATGCCGACGATCGGCCAGAAGATGAGCTCGAAGAAGAAGAACACGTTGCGCGCGCTCATGAGGGCGTTGCGCAGGGTCACCGCCCAGACCGCGAGCGCCTCATTTCGCCAGCTCAACGAAGACCTCCTCGAGCTCCGGCTCGCGCACCTGCACGTTCCTGACGACGACGCCCTCGGCGACCAGCGCGCGGAGCAGCTCCGGCATCCGCTTCTCCGCCTCGTCCACGGTGCACTCGACCCAGCCGTCCACCTCGACGCAGCGCAGAACGCCCGGGCTCTCGCCGAGCCACGGCACCCGCGGCGGATCGAGCTTGAGCGCGATGACCTCGCCCAGACGGATCTGGCGCTTGAGCTCGCCGGAGGTGCCGCGCGCCAGGATCTTGCCGGCCTTGATGAAGGCGATCTCGTCGCAGAGCTCGTCGGCCTCGCGCATGTAGTGCGTGGTCAGCACGATCGTGATGCCGCGCTCGCGGCGCAGCCGCGCGATGTGCTCGCGCACCCGAACCGCCACGTCGGGATCGAGCCCCAGGGTGGGCTCGTCGAGGAAGAGCAGCTCGGGCTCGTTCACGAGCGCCTTGGCCAGCGCCACGCGCTGCTTGAGCCCGGTGGAGAGCTCCGCGTACGGCACGCGGCGGTACGGCTCGAGCTCGCAGAGCGCGATCAGCGCATCGACGCGGTGGCGGAGGATCGGCCCACTCAGACCGTAGAGGCGGCCGTAGAACGCGACGATCTCGGCGACGCGCAGGCTCCACAGGAACGAGGGCCGGCCGCTCACCATGTTGAGCCGCCGGCGCAGCGCGCCCGCGTCACGGACGACGTCGAGACCGAGCACCGTGACGCGTCCGCGGTCCGGGGTCAGGAGCGTCGCGAAGATCGAGAGCAAGGTGGTCTTGCCCGCGCCGTTGGGACCGAGCACGCCGACGATCGCGCCGCGCTCGACCGTGAGCGAGGCGCCGCGCAGCGCGCGGGTTTCACGGCGCCGTGGCCAGCCCGAGCGAAACGTCTTCTCTACGTCTTGCGCGTCGATCGCGAGCATACTCAACGATGATACCATCCGGGTCATGAGCGGATCCGACGAGTGGCGCTGCGACGCGGCGACGGTGCCGCCCGGCCACACCGCGACCTTTCGTCTCGAGCATGCGGGACGCACGGTGAGCGGCTTCGTCGTCAACTACGAGGGCCAGTACCGCGCGTACGTGAACCGCTGCCCGCACGTCGGCACGCCGCTCGATCTCTGGCCGAACGAGTTCTTCACCGAAGACGGTCGCGCGCTGATCTGCTCGACCCACGGCGCCCTCTACGAGCCGACGAGCGGACGCTGCACGGCGGGTCCGTGCGTCGGCGAGCGCCTCATCGCGCTGCCGCTCGCCGTCGACGGCGAGACGCTCGTGGTGACCCTGCCGCCGCCGTCTCGATGAGCGACGTCGCCGACGTCGAGCAGGCGAACGCGGGCTTCTACCAGGCGTTCGAGACGCTCGACCTGGCGCGGATGGACCGCGTCTGGGCCCACGGTGAGCACGTCAAGTGCGTGCATCCCGGGTGGCCGATCCTGATCGGCTGGGAGGCGGTGCGCTCGTCGTGGGCATCGATCTTCGAGAACACGGCCGAGATGCGCTTCACCTTGTCCGACGTCCGCGCGAACACCTGCGGCGACCTGGCCTGGGTCACCTGCACCGAGAACATCTTCTCAGAGGTTCAGGGGCGACTGGCGGTCACCTCGGTGCTCGCGACAAATCTGTTCGAGCGCGCCGCCGACGGCTGGCGCTTGATCCACCACCACGCCTCGCACATCCTCGCGGCCGTCCCCGACTCCACGACCACCAACAACTAAAGTTCTTTCTCCCCGGCGATCGGCCGATACTGGTCGAGGGGGTCTGATTTGCCCATGCACAAGCTTTGGTCTTGGCTCGGCGTGGCGGTGTCGTTCTTGTCGGTCGGATCCGCGTGCTGGGCGCAGATCCCACAGCTCGTGCGCTCGCCCCCTCCAAATGTACAGACCTATCTGATGCTTGTCGAAACATGCGAGCTGGTGTCGCCGGGGTTCAAGGCGGCCACGAGTTCGGTCAATGACCCGTGGCGGAAGCAGAACGCGGCAGAGATCGCGGCGGTCGAAGCCTCGGCGGAGTACCAGGCAGCCCTGGCCGCCGCGCCGCAGCGCGTGAGGATTCTTGGCTCCAAAGAGCTCGAGGAGCTGAAAGACATGTGCGGTCAGATGCGCCACGCGCTCGAAGTCCGGCCGCGCGATGCGCGCATGGCGACACCGACAAAGACGTGGGAGCTCTTTCTCACCTCACTGAAAGCGGCGGATCGCACGACCGCGCTCGGGTGCTTGACCGGGCCGGCCCGACGCAAGTTCAAGGAATCGATGCCGAACCTTCCGGACAAGAGTTTGCGTCAGATGGGTAACGACTTTGCCAAGTTTGCGATAACCGACTCCTTCCGTCAGGGCGGCGCATTGCAAGAGGGATTTGCCGTGACCCACGATGGACAAGGCTACTTGATTTATTTCGAACAGCAGAACGGCGAGTGGTTCATCAGCGAGATGTGAGTCGCGTTCCCCAGTGAGCTACTTCTCGTTCTGCAGAAGAACCCAGCCCGAGGCGCGAGCGATCTCGCGATATCCGCTCGGGGGGTGGACGCGCAGCGAGAGGTCGTGGTCGAGGATGTAGGCGCTGGTTCCGGCGCCGGTCGGATAGAGGAAGATCTGCCGGCGCGTCGCCAGATGCGGGACCAGGCGCTCGTTGGTGCTCACCGCCGCGTCGCCCGGTATTCGCTCCATCAGCGCGTGGGCCGCCTGCTGCCCGTCGTCGAGCCGCCAGCGCGTGACCATGAGGTCGTTGGCCGTGCGCGCCGTCAGCAGCACGCTCGCCAGGAGCCCGAGCGCCACGACCGCCGGGGCGCGCGGCCACGCGCGGATCCGCGCGTAGCCTTCGATCGCGGCCAGCATCAGAAACGGCAGGACGAAGGCCTGATACTGCGAGCGGACGTTGGTCAGCGCGGGATCGACGCTCAAGAGGTTCAGCGCGAGCCCGGGCAGCGCCGCCGCCAGCACGCGGGGCGCCAGCAGCGGGAGAAACGCGAGCGGCAGCAGCATGACCAGCAGGTACACGAGCTTGCCGCCGGTGAGCGCGATACCGATCCAGCGCCACGGTCGGATCACCATGTTGATCGAGATTTCGCCCAGTGAGGAGCCGAGATACTCGAAGCGATGCAGGTGCGGGTACGGCTCGCCGCGGAAGTACGGCATCAGATACTTGAGGTCGACCGCGAGCAGGAGCACGCTGGCGGCCGCGACGGCGGCGCCGAGACACCAGTGTCCGCGCGCGGCAGCGAGCCAGATCCCGAAGCCGACCACGGCGACCGCCGCGTCCTCGCGACAGGCCAGGGTCAGCGCGAGCGCGAGCGCGCACCACGCGTAGCGGCCGGCGTCGAACGCCAGCGCGGCGGCGACGATCAAGGTGATCGCGAAGGCCTGCGGGTGGATGTCGCGCAGGTTGATGCCGTGGAGCGACGGATTCGCCAGAAAGAGCAGCGCGAAGGCGCCGGCGGCCGGGACCACCCCGAGGCGGCGCGTCGCGTAGCCGAACACGGCCAGGCTGCCGGCGGCGAGCACGAGCGTCTGGCCGACGAGCAGCGGGGCTGCGCCGGGCGCGACCATGGCGAGCGGGACGAACAGATAGAGGATGGGCGAGAAATGGTCGCCCCAGGCGTTCATCGGCGGAAACGTCACGTACGGGCCGAGGCCGGCGCCGATGCTCCAGACGACCTGAACGTAGTAGCCCAGATCCAGCGCGTGGGTCCTGAGCGCCACATGCCGCGTCACCACGATGAAGCCCATTACCAGCGCGTAGACGAGCGCGCCCGCCACGGCGACTCGAGCCGGCGACACGTCGGGCAGCCGAAGCGGCGCTGCCGCGGCCCGAAGCCCAACGATCAATGCCAGGACGATGACGAATTCGTCGGCCCGCTTGAACGTCGGGCCACCCACGCTCAGCTCGCCGGTCGCGATGAGCGCCAGCAGCAAGAGCGTGACACACCCCGCGACCGCCTCCAGCGGGCGGGCGGCGCGCGTCACGGCAAGCGGGTGTATCTGGCTCGCAGGCTGTCGAATCGGCGCGAGCGACGCAGACCGCGCTGGTTCAGGATGAACCAGAAGAGGACGGACAGGATCCGAAGACCGTAGACCACCGAGGCGATGAAGCTCGCCGACGAGGCCTCCGGGAAATAGCGCGTCGGCACGGCGATCTCGGCGATCCGGAACCGCGCGGCGACGACCTGCGCGATGATCTCCTGGTCGAAGACGAACCCGTCGGAGTTCGCCGGGAAGTTGACGGTCTCGAGCACCTCGCGCGTGAACGCGCGATACCCGGTGTGGTACTCCGACAGCGACAGCGAGAACACCCGGTTTTCCAGGCCGGTGAGGAATCGGTTCGCCAGATATTTCCACCACGGCATGCCCTGGGCGAGCGCCGAGCCCTCCTTGAGGCGCGAGCCGAGGACCACGTCGGCGCCGCCCTTCACGATCGGATCGATGATCTGCGGAACGAGCCGCGGATCGTACTGATAGTCGGGATGCACCATCACGACCACGTCGGCCCCCGCCCGCAGCGCCTCGGCGTAGCACGTCTTCTGGTTGGCGCCGTACCCATAGTTGCGGTTGTGGACGAAGATCTCCAGCCCCAGCTGGCGCGCCACGTCGAGCGTCGCATCGGTCGAGCCGTCGTCGACCAGGATGACCAGGTTCACGGTGTCCTTCGGCAGCTCCTCGTAGGTCAGCCGGAGCGTCCGGCCGGCGTTGTACGCGGGCATGACGACGACGACCTTGGGGGTGGCGCGCGTGAGGCTCATGAGACTCCTGGCCGCTCGGCGGCGCTCTTCGGGTGGGCCAGCACGATGAACTGATAGCCGAGAAGGCGGCGGACTTTCCGCGCGATCAGCGCGTTGACCGAATGGGTAGCGGCCACCCATCGCCGATGCCAGCTCACCGGCAGGATCTGGTACAGCGGCGCGGGGGTGGCCGTGAAGCGCTCGATGAGGAGACCGGCGTCGGCGAGCATCGCGCGCACCGAGCGCTCGGTGAAGAACCGGAGATGCGAGTGATCGAGGATGCCGCGGTCCAGATAGTCGAACCGTCCGAAGAGGAGCAGGAGCCGGATCCACAGGTGGGCGATGTTCGGTACCGAGATGACCACGAAGCCGCCCGGGGCGAGGCTCCGATCGAGCTCGACCAGAATGCGCAGCGGGTCGACCAGGTGCTCGAGCACGTCGCCGTAGACGATGACGTCGAACGGCCCCTCGCCCACGGGAATCTCGCGGTCGAGGTTGAGCGTGATCATGCGCTCGCAGTACCTGGCACCGGCCTGCGCGAGCGCCGGGTCGCCCTCGATCGCGGTCACGCGCCACCCGAGCTCGGTGAGACGCCGGCTCAGGAGACCGTCCGCCGCGCCGACGTCGAGCAGCTTCCGGCCCCGGCCCTCCCCCAGCCATCGCAGGATTACCGAGTGACTGCTGTGCGGATCCGGCTTGAGGACGTACCTGGGTGACGGCACGCTCATCACCCCATCATCGGACGTCCGGGGCTCGATCGGCAAGATTCGAGTGGCTAGGTCACCTTCACGAGGGCGTCGGCCGGGAGGCTCTTCAGGAACTCGGTCAAGGCGCCCTCGAGGTAGCCCCGATCGCGGGACTCGAGCGTCACCTTCACCTTGTACTCGGGATTGGAAAACTCCGGATACGAGCCGAGCAGCAACAGCGGGTAGTCCGCCAGCAGCCGGTTGAGGTAGTCGGCGAGCACGCCCTCACCGATGGCGACGAAGACGTTCTTCAGGTGGATCGGCTGATCACGAAACCGCTCGCGAATGGCCTCGAACTTCTGGCGGAAGATCTCGGGTACGCCGGGCAGCACGTACACGTTGCGCATGAGGACCGTCGGGAACCGGATGGTCTCGCCGCCGACGAGCTCGGCGCCCTCGGGGATCTCGGCCATCTTCAGATGCGAGTCCTTGAGCCGGTCGCGGAAGTGGCGCTCGAGGAGGTCGACCAGCATCGGGTGGCGCACGATCTTGGCGCCCATCGCCAGCGCCACGCCCTCGAGCGTGACGTCGTCGTGGGTGGGCCCCACGCCGCCCGACGTGAACACGACGTCGTGGGCCCGGCTGAACGCCACCACCTCCTGCGCGATCAGCTGGATCTCGTCGGGAATGACCGTGATGCGGCGGACGTCGACGCCGAGCGCACGGAGCTCGCGGCACAGGTACGCGGCGTTGGCGTCGGCGATCTTCCCGGAGAGGATCTCGTTGCCGACGAGGATGATTCCCGCGGTCTTCGGCATGGCTTCCGGGCGATTCTACGATGCTAGAATGCTGGAGTCGAGGCGTTGCGAATTGGAGGCGACATGATCAAATTGAATGGCTGGGCGCTCACGCTCGGCGCGTCGTCGGGATTCGGCGAAGCGGCGAGCCTGGCACTGGCGCGCGCCGGGCTCAACATCTTCGGCGTGCACCTGGACCGCAAGGCGACCATGGCCAACGTCGAGCGGATCACCGGCGAGATCAAGGCGCTCGGCCGCGAGGCGGTGTTTTTCAACGTCAACGCCGCCGACGCCGACAAGCGCGCCGAAATCGCCGGCGAGATGGCCGACCTCCTCGAGAAGCGCGGCGAGCCCGGGAGCCTGCGCGTGCTGCTCCACTCGCTGGCGTTCGGCACCCTCAAGCTCTACGTCGCCGATCCCATGAAGGAAGCTGTCACCCAGGCCCAGATGGATATGACGCTCGACGTCATGGCGCACTCGCTCGTCTACTGGACCCAGGAGGTCGTCGGCCGCGGGCTCATGACGCGCGGCGGCCGCATCTACGCGATGACCTCGTCGGGCGGCACGCGCGTGCTGCCGTTCTACGGTCCGGTCTCGGCCGCGAAGGCGGCGCTCGAGTCGCACATCCGTCAGCTCGCCTCGGAGCTGGCGCCGCAGGGCATCACGGCCAACGCGATTCGCGCCGGCGTCACCGACACGCCCGCGCTCCAGAAGATCCCGCGCCACGACTCGATCATCGCCGAGGCGCGCCGCCGCAACCCGAGCGGCCGCATGACCACCACCGAGGACGTGGCGCGGGCGATCGTCGTGCTCTCTCACCCGGATACGTACTGGATCACGGGCAACGTGATCGGCGTCGACGGCGGGGAAGATATCGTCGGGTGACCTACACCCAGGGGGTGGTTCTCGGCCTCGTCCAGGGGCTCACCGAGTTCCTTCCCGTTTCGTCCTCGGGGCACCTCATCCTGGTGCCGCACGTCTTCGGCTGGCCGGATCAGGGGCTTGCCTTCGACGCGGTCATGCACCTGGGCACCTTGGCGGCGCTCCTCGCCTACTTCCGGCGCGAGCTCCTCGACATGGCCTCGGGCGCGCTATCCCGCCGGCTCGCCGCGCTGCTGATCCTCGCCACGATCCCCGGCGCACTGGCCGGCGTGTTCTTCGAGAAGCTCATCGAGTCGAAGCTGCGGTCGCCGCTCGTCATCGCGGTCGCGACCGCCGGCTGGGCGATCGTCATGTGGATCGCGGATCGCCGCGCCGCGGGGCCGCCGGCGGCGCCGCGCGACCCGCTCGAGCGCGTTTCCCTCGGCCAGGCTCTCACGGTCGGCTGCGCCCAGGCGCTGGCGCTGATTCCCGGCACGTCGCGCTCGGGCATCACGATCACCGCCGGGCTCTTCGGCGGCCTCGATCGGGCGACGGCCGCGCGCTTCGCGTTCTTGCTCGGCATTCCGATCACGGCCGGCGCAGGATCGCTGAAGGCGCTTCGACTGCTGCGAGATGGTCTGCCGCCGGGTGAAGCCGGGCCCCTGACCGCGGCCCTCATCACCGCATTCGTCAGCGGCTGGTTCGCGGTGTGGTTCCTGGTGAGCTATCTGAAGACGCGCTCGCTGCGGCCGTTCGTGGTCTACCGGCTGGCGCTCGCGCTGGTGATCTTTCTGGTCGTGCTTCGCGGCTGATCGGCCGTTCCCGCGTCAGGCCCACATCAAGTCGAACAGCCGGCACGCGTTGCTCGAGAGCTGATACATCACGTCCTCGATCGGCAGGCGCTTGAGCTTCGCGACCTCCTCGGCGACGCGGCCCGCGAGCCAGGGCCCGGATTCGAGGCCCTCGAACTCGCCGCCGTACGGCCACGGCCCGTCGCTCTCGACCAGCAGGGCGTCGAGCGGAACTCCCGTCACCAGATCGCGGTCCCGGTCGCGGGAGACGATGTCCGGAGTGACCGAGACCAGGTAGCCCGCGTCGACGATGGCGCGTGTCACCGCAGCCGGGGCCTTGTGCCAGTGGAACACGGCGTGCTCGATCCCGTGATCCTTGAGCGCCTCGAGCGCGTCGGCCGCGGCGCCGTGCGGCGCGTGTAGCGCCACCGGCAGGCTCCAGCGCATCGCGAGGTCGAGCAGGCGGTCCAGGCGCGCGCGGCCCTGCGCGCGCAGCGCCTCCGGATCGGGCGCACCCTCCAGCGAGTACCAGGGCAAGCCGATCTCGCCGATGCCGACGATACGGTAGTGGTTCGCAACGATCTGTGCCTCGACCCGCTCGAGGTCCTCGTCGGTGAGATCGGTCCGATCGGGATGAAATCCGAGGCACGGCCAGACCATCTTCGGCGCCGTGGCTGCCGCCTCCAGAGTCTGCGCGTTCGTCTCGGGATCGCACCCGACGGCGATCGCGCCCCACACGTCGTGGGCCATCGACAGCCGCAGCGTCTCCTTCAGGTCGGCGAACGCCGGATCGTGCAGATGACAGTGGCTATCGATGACCATTGGGCTCGCCTATCAGTTCCCCGCCACCACCATGCGGCCGATCCTGAGCGTGGGCGCTACCGTCCGATCGCGCAGGACCAGGTCGTCTCCGACGCCGTCGATTGCCGACAGCATCTCCAGCAGGTTGCCGGCCACTGTCACCTCCTCCACCGGGTACGCGAGCTCGCCGTTCTCGATCCACTGCCCGGCGGCGCCGCGCGAATAGTCGCCGGTGACGCCATTGACGCCGAAGCCGATCAGCTCGGTCACGTAGAAGCCGTTCTTGACCGACCCGATCAGCTCCTGCGGCGTCGACTTGCCCGGCAGCAGCATCAGGTTGGTCGTCGTGACCGACACACCCGCCCCGTCGCGTCCGGCGTGGTGCGTCGACTGAAGGCCGAGCTTGCGCGCGCTGTACGTGTCGAGCAGGTACGACTCGAGCACGCCTTCGCGGACCAGCACCGTGCGGCCGCTCGCGAGCCCTTCCCCGTCGAACGGGCGCGAGCCGAGCGCCGACGGGATCAGCGCGTCGTCGACGATCGTCACCGTGGGCGCGGCGATTCTGGTGCGGATCCGATCGAGCAGGAACGAAGCTCGGCGATAGAGGCTCGGTCCGCTCGCCGCCCCCGCGATCGAGCGCACGAGGCTCGCCGCGGTGTCGGGATCGAAGATCACGGGCACCTCGACCGACTTCATCTTGCGCGCCCCGAGCCGTCGCAGCGCGCGGGCCGCCGCCTTGCGTCCGACCGCCTCCGGATCCTCGAGCCGGTCGCGCTTGCGCGCGCTCGAGTACCAGTAGTCGCGCTGCATCTCGCCGTTGCGCGACGCGATCGGCGACACGCTGATCCCGAAGCTGGTCGTGCCGTAGCCGTGAACGAAGCCGTGAGAGGTCGCGTACGCGTAGCGGGCCCGCCGGTCGGAGTATTCGGCGCCCTCGGAGTTGGTCACACGCGGGTCGCTCTCGAGCGCCGCCGCCTCGACCCGCCGGGCGATCGCGATCTTCTCCTCCGGTGCCAGGTCGGCGCCGGTGTCCTCGAGATCGAGCTCGGGCACTCGCTGGATCACCGTGGCCGGATCCGGCAGACCGGCGTGGGGATCCTCGGCGGTGATCTTCGCCAGCGCGGTCGCCTCGTCGACGACCCGCTCGAGGGAATCGCGCGAGAGATCCGAGGTCGACGCGGCCGCCGAGGCACGCCCGGCGAAGACGCGCAGAGACAGGCGCTGCTCGCGCGAGTGACTGATGTTCTCGATCTCGCGCATCCGCACCGAGGCGCTGAATCGGCTCTCCTCGACCAGATAGCCATCGGCCGCGGTCGCGCCGCGCTGCGAGGCGCGCTTGAGCACCATCACGAGGAGATCTGTGTTCATTGTAGCGGGGTCCTTGAGGCCGGCTTGGACCGAGGGTGGCCTGAAATAGGCGCGAGCCGGCTCCGTCGTGGCGTATTCATCGCAGTGCGATCCATGAACCCCGCTTGTGTTCCATGAACCCCGCTTTCGATCCACGGGCCCCGCGCGCGTTCATACCGCGGTTCCACCGACGGTGATGCCGTCGATGCGGATCGTGGGTAGGCCGACGCCGACCGGGACGGACTGGCCGTCCTTGCCG
>Ga0209382_10003441_pt1 | contig 21954 bp, 13 predicted proteins | sample SoiMetdeltSBSDD5_FD_187599 | JGI IMG/M metagenome (GOLD analysis project Ga0209382, IMG submission 187599) | Bulk soil microbial communities from a Populus tree surrounding site in Tennessee, USA - Soil MetaG P. deltoides SBSDD5 (SPAdes) (version 2) | ecosystem: Environmental > Terrestrial >...
CCGGCCGCAACCGCTACTCGACCCTTGCCATGATCCTCGCCACGGTCACCTGGGCGAAGCTCGTCGCCAGGGTGCCGGTCGCCATGTACAACGTCGGTGTCGGGCCGCTGGCCACGCGGACCGGGCGACTGCTCGCCCGCCTGGTGCTTGCGCAGGTCGACGAGCTGAGCGTGCGTGACGACCGTTCGCACCGGACGTGCCTGTCGTTCGGGCGGGCCGCCGGTGGGCTCGTGGCGGGGACAGATGCGGTGTTCTCGGTGACCCCGGACTGGCTGCGCGGCGGCCCCTCGCGGCCACCGGCCGCCGCGCAGCGGCCGCGCGGCGCCGACGGCGTCCCTCGCCCGGTGCGGGTGGCGTTGAACCTGAACTACGACATCGAGAACCGGGCCAACTGGGACCTGTTCCTCGACCGCCTCGCCGGCGGCCTCGCGCAGCTGCACGAGCGCCACCCCATCGAGCTGCACACGCTGCCGATGCAGGAGGGGTTCAAGGCGCACGACGATGTCGAGGTGCTGGACGAGTTCATCGGCCGGGTGCGGCCGATCCCGGCTCACCGTCACACCCCGCGCACCCACCATGACGTGGCAGCCGTCCTCGAGCGCTGCGACCTGCTGGTGAGCGAACGCCTGCACGCGATCATCATGGCCGCGATCCTGGGCGTGCCACCGCTCGTGCTGGCCTACGACGTCAAGGTGCGTGAGCTGGCCGCGGTGCTCGGCCTCGGCGAGTACACGATCGACATCAACCGCCCGTTCAAGGCGGCGGACCTGGCCGGGCGGCTCGGCGCGTTGCTCGAGGAGCGCACGGCGGTCGCCGCGGCCGTCATGGCGCGCAGCGAGCAGCTGCGCGCCCGCGCCCTGGCCGGCTTCGCCAGCGCCAGAACGTGGGTCGCAGGCAGCCCGGCGGCGGCACTGTGACCGACACCGACCACGGGCGGCCCATCGCCCGAATCGTCCCCGTCGACACCCCGACCGCGCTGGAACGGCTCATTGCCGAAGGCCGAGTAAAACCGGCCACCGGCCGTCGCGCCCCGTCACCCGAGCCGGTGGCCATCACCGGTACCGTCAGTGACCTGGTCGGCGATCAACGACGGTGATCGTCTACTTCAACACCTCCGCGGTCGTCCCGCTCATCGTCACCGAACCTGGCAGCCCCTTCTGCCGCACCCTCTGGGCCTCTGGGACGAGGCCGACGCCGTCGTCACCTGCCTGCTCACTTACGTCGAAGCCACAGCGGCCCTCGCCCAAGCCCAACGCCTGGGCCGCATCACCACCACCCAACTCGCCGCCGCCCGCGACCTGCTCGACCGCCTGTGGCCCGAATTCGACATTATCGACGTCGACCACGCCCTGATCCGGACCGCCGCAGACCTGGGCCGCCGGCAGGCACACGAGGTTGGCAGGCTCCTCGCCGCCGCGACGGCAGACGATCTCGCGCTCGGCCACGCGGTGCGCTGCGCCCAGCAGCGCTGCTGGCCGTTGATCTCCGGCGACGTCGACGCGGCGCGCCGGCTGGACGGTACGGTCGAGGTGCACGAGCTGCCCTGACGTCGACAGGTAAGCGTCAACGTCGTCCGTCCATTGTGGAGGGTCTGGCACCGAAGCCGGTCCGGCAACCGCCACAGAAGCCAGTGCAGGCGGAGGTGAAGTCAGGCTGACCTGCGGTGGACGGTCGCCAGGGGGCGACCCGTCTCCTTACACGCGGGTAGTGCAGGTCGAACCCTGCCGCGCTCACCATCTAGCCAGGGCTGTTGGGCCTTTCGTAGGTATGGCTTGGCAGGCCCGCCGGGTCTGCCGCACCCGGCGAACCAGCCAGCGAGCGTTGTCGGGGACATGGTGCCAGTTCCGGGCGAATTATTCGTACAAGTGGTGACTTCGTCGCCAGGTGACGTCAAAAATGGTAGGTGCCTTAAGCTGCAGCTAATCTGAGTCGTCTATGGTGCCAGGCATGAGCTCTCCCGCCAGGCCGCCGTCCTACGAGAACCACGCGACCTCTGCACCATGTGCCGGACCGGCGCCGGTGCGGTCTCCCCGGGTTTACGTTTCCTCGACCTATCAGGATCTCAAGGACTGCCGTCATGCGGTCCGGTTCGCGCTGCAGCGGATGGGTCTGGATGACATCGCTATGGAGACATACACTGCGGGCGACGAGCGGCCGGTCGATCGATGCCTGGACGACGTGCGCTCGGTCGATATCTATGTTTGTGTACTGGCTTGGCGGTATGGGTTCGTACCGGCAGGTGGGTCGACCTCGATCACCGAACTGGAATACCGCACGGCGGGCGAGGCTGGCATCCCTCGGCTGGTCTTTGTGCTTGACCCCGACGCGCCGTGGCCGCGCTCGGCTATGGACAAGGACTCGTCGCAGATTGAGGCGTTCCGCGAGCGCGTTCTCGACGACCATGTTTGCGACTTCTTCACGTCGGCGGAGGACCTCCGGGCGAAGGTCGCCGAGGCGGTGGGTCGGCACCTGCAGAGCCGGCATGGCATTACGGTGGGCGCGAACGCCGCGTGGGAGGCCTACTGCAGCCGCCTCGTGCAGGAGTACCGCCGTCTCGATCTCGAGGCGCTGACCCCGCCGGACCGCGATGAGCATCTGCAGATCGCCTTACGGGACGTCTTCGTCGAGCCCGATGTCAGGGAGGACATGCCGGACGCCGAGCTGCCGAAGGAACTGCTCCGCAAACTTGAGGCTGCGGCGGACCCGACCAACTCTGAGCTGCCGCGGGGGCTGGATAGGCAGTTGGTGGAACAGGCCCGCGAGTCCTACCGACACCGGCCGGCGCGGAGTGCCTTCGACGCACTGACCGCGCCGCTCGCTCGGACATGCGTGCTGCTCGGTGATCCGGGGGCGGGCAAGTCGACATTCGCCCGGTACCTCGCACTGGCCTTGGCCGAACGGCGTACTTCGACGGCTCTCGCTGCCCTCGACGGTTGGCAGCCGATCCTGATTGAGCTTCGCGACTACGCGCTGAACTGCGGCGAGTACGAGACTTTCAGCGGCTACCTCGACTACCGTAAGCGCACCGATGGGCTGGGTATCGAGCGCGCGACGGTCGAAGCGTATCTGCGTGACGATGGGCGCGCACTGGTCATTTTCGACGGCTTGGACGAAATCTTCGATCCGCGGTTGCGAGAAACCGTGTCCCGCCGTATCGCCGGCTTCGCCGCGCAGTACCCAGTAACCCGGGTCGTGGTAACGTCTCGAGTGGTCGGTTACCGGCGGCGAGTCCTCCGGGATGCGGGTTTTGTGCAGTACACCGTGCAGGACCTTGACCCCGACAAGATCGACGCCTTCCTGCGCAGCTGGTACGAGCTGGCCCTGCACGACCGCCCGGGCGCCGCCGAGATGCGCAGGGAGCGACTCACCCGAGCGATCAAGGACTCCGCGCCGATTCGAGAGCTGGCGGGCAACCCCCTGCTGCTGACGATCCTCGCGATCATCGGCAAGCATCAGGAGCTGCCCCGAGAACGCTGGAGAGTGTATGACCACGCGGCCGGTGTGCTCGTCCAGCACTGGGACGTCAACAAGCACCTGGTGGATGAGGACATCGACGCGGACGTCATCCGCGAGGACGACAAGAAGGAGCTCCTCCGCAAGCTCGCCATCCGCATGCAGGAGGGAAGTCATGGCTTCGCCGGCAACAGCCTGGTCGAGGCCGACCTGTTTCGGGACATCGAGAGCTACCTGACCGCACGATTTCGGTACGAGCCGGCAAAGGCGGCAAGAATCAGCACCGCGATGGTCAAGCAGCTGCGCGAGCGCAATTTCATTTTCGCCCGGTACGGCGCCCGAGTGTATGGCTTCGTCCACCGCGCACTTTTGGAGTTCTTCAGTGCCAGCGACATCGTCAACCGGTTCGAGAAGGCCCGCACCTTGTCCGAGGACGAGCTGGTTGACCAGATCTTCGTGCCGCGCAGCGAGGACCCGGCCTGGGCCGAAGTGCTCCGGCTGATCGCCGGTATGGTCGATGCGACGGTGGCCACCCGACTCGTTGATCGCCTGCTGGCCAGCGCAGGCACCCATCGCTCCTCCGCACTGGACCCACGGCCGCTCGCGCCGGTCGCGTTGGCCGCACAGTGCATCGCCGAGATCCGCAACGTGAACGCCGCAGCCGGTGCGGCCGAGCGCACCTTGCAGGCAATTACCGAGTTGCTCAGATCGCCGGCCCGGTCATTCGGCAACGACGCCCGCGAGACGCATCTGGAGAAGACCGTGCTCCCGGCGATGAGCGCCGTCCCTGCCTGGCCCGGGCGCTCCGGGTTCCGCGACTGGTTCCTCCGCACCGGCCGGTACGCAACCGGTCCGCCTGCTTCGAAGCTTGCCGCGCAGTTCGTGGCGGCGTTGTTTCCGAAGGATGACGAGGTGCGTGAGCTGCTGCGCACAACCGCTCGCAGCGGCATCCCGGAGCAGCGTGAAGCTGCCCTGTTGGGGCTCGCGCAGTTCTGGAAACGTGACCAGGCGACTGTTCAACTCGTCGCTGAGGGCCTGTCGGACGAGGAACCCTTCGTCCGGCAGACCAGCCTCGACCTGCTGGTCACCAACTGGCCGGACGACGACCGCGCGCACGATCTGATGCGTCGTGCCCTCACTGACACCGACGCCGACGTTCGGCGACGGGCGGTCGAGGCCCTGGCGCAGCATGCAACGAAGGTGCGAGATGCCTGGCCGTCGGTGATCCGAGCACTACAGGGCGACGGCGTTCAGACGGTACGCAACGGGGCGGTCACGGCTCTGGCCTCCGGCACCGCCGGCCCGCAGGAGACCATGACGCACTTGCTGCGGGCCTGTTCCGACCCGGCCTGGCAGGTGCGGCGCTCGGCCCTGCGGCTGGTGGTGGCTCGCTTCGCGGCGGAGCCTGGGGTGCTCGAACGGGTGCTCGCCGCCACGTTGGACGGCGACGAGGATGTCCGGAAGGCGGCGATCGAGCTGCTGGCCGGCCGATGGCCGGATGCTCCCGAGTCTATGGACGCCGTCTGCAGGGCCATTCGCGACGCCGATCCAAAGGTGCGGCGTGCCGCGGTACAGGCCATGGCCCAACGGTGGCGCGACGACCCGGAGGTGGTCGAGGCACTGAAGCTCGCCAAGGTCGATTACGACGGCGACGTTCGCGTGGCGGCGCTGACGGCGCACGCCGATCCGATCAGCCGGGCAACGGAGTATGTCGCCATCCTGGACTGGATCGTGGCCAACGATCCAGTCGGCGACGCCCGGCGGGCCGCGATCGAGGTCCTGGTGTCCGAGGCCGTGGAGTCCAGCGGGTCTGCCTTGGGCCGCGCGATTACCGATCCTGACCCAGGCGTACGGGCGGCCGCCCTGAAGTGTTTGTCGAGTGTTACGCCGCAGCTGTCCCGCTTCCAGCCGGCAGTGCTGCGCTTGTGCGAGGACGCCGTCGACGATGTGCGGCAGAAGGCTGTGGAGGCCGCGGCACGGTTCTGGGGAGATCAACCGGAGGTTGTCCGGATCCTGAACCGCGCGGCCAGGAGCCCGTCGTGGCAGCTACGCAGGGTGGCTCTGGAATCTCTTGCCTCACGCTGGCCCGACGCCGCCGCAACCGCACAGGCGCTGCGATGTGGCCGCCGTGACCCATCGGATCTAGTGCGTTACACCGCGACGACCCTGATGGCGAGCCTCGGAAAGGACGCTGGTGAGCGAGCATCCGTGGTGGCGGAGGCCACCACGGATCCGTACTTCTGGACGCGGTGGTGGGCCGCGAGGCAGTTATGTGGCCTCCCTGTCGACGCGGACGGGCCGGCCAGCAGGGGCGAGGCGGCCCCCGAGTGCTCGACGGTTCGTGAAGCGGCCCTGCACGCCGCCGTGCGCTCCGGCCTCGACGAAGCGGGGATGTCGGCGGTCCGGGTCGCGACGGGAGATCCCGATCCGGACGTCCGCTTGGCCGCCTACGAAATCGTGGGCGCGCGGCGTGACACATTTTCGGACGCACAGGGTCTGATCACCAATGCGTCGCGCGACGTCGATCCGGAGATCCGCCTGTTCGGCTTGGCCGCGTTGCTGGCGGCGTGGCCAGAACACGACGAGACGAGTGGAGCGCGCCGCCGCGGACTCACTGACCCATCGGACGAGCTCCGCCGGCTCGCGCTCGAGTCGTTGATCCTCAACGAATCGGACGCATCGTCAACCCGCGATGCCATTACCGCGGCGATCACCGACGGCGACTGGGCTGCTCGCCGGCTTGCACTGGACACCATCTGCCTTCGCTGGCGCGACATGCCTGGAACAGGCGTGAGCTTGCACGCGGCGATGCACCATCCTGACATGAGCGTTCGTCAGGCCATCGCCGTTGCTTTACGGGCAGCCTGGCCCGACGACAACCTGACGTTCGACTCGCTAGCCGACCGTGTCAGTGACCCGGCATCCAGCCTCCGTATCCGGGCGTTGCGCAGTCTTGCAGTAGGTTGGCCGCACGACCGCCGGGTTCCGGGCCTGCTGGCGATCGCCCGGCGCGACCGCGATGCGAATGTGGCCATCGCTGCGTGGGAGCTGCAACGCCGAGTAGACGACAGCTCGGCGTTCGACGGCGGGTGTGGAGCGAATCTGCGCCACCCCGACGTCGTCTATCGCCAGCTAAGCGCGGAACGGCTGACGCGTCCATCGCCGGACGCCAACGATTGCTCAGACCTGCTCCGTCTCGGAATTCGCGACGCCAGCTCGAGCGTCCGGTCGCGGGTTCAGTTTGCCTTGACGTCGAGTACCGACGAGCAGCAGGTCCAGTCGGTTCTGCGGAACGCCGGCGCTCACCCGCATGCCGGGGCCCGTATGATCAACCTCCTGGTGCGGGCTGCGCGGCGGCCCGAGTCGGTCGAGGCGCGCGGCGCGATCCGGCAGGCATTGAACGACATCGACGATGTGGTGCGTAAGACTGCGCTGCACCTGCTCATCGAGTCCGACCCAGAGGCCGTGTCCACCCTCGAGGTGGCGGTCCAGGCGTTGAGCGATTCCGACTGGGAGGTGCGGGCCGCCTCGCTTCGACTGATCGCTACGCACTGGCTGGAAGAGCCGGGAACGCTCGACAGGCTGGCCTCGGCCTGCCGCGACTACGATCCGGACAACCGGCAGGCCGCTCTAGAGGCACTAGTGATCGGGTTGCCGCGACATGCACTGACGCTGGCAGCGCTCGAGGATGCGGAGACCGACGTAACCACATTCGTCCGAGACTTTGCCCGGCGTGCCCGCCTACGACTGCAGCCTGAGATGTCTACACCCCAGCCGGCAGACCCGGACCTACGTTTCACTGCCCTCGAGCTGCTCCGGCATGCGGATCTGCAAACACCAGATGACCCGGCATCCCGGAGTATAGTATTTGACCTTACCAGGTCGGCGGACTGGCTAATCCGACGAGAGGCATTGCGAGTGCTGGCGCGGCGGTGGTCGGACCTGCGTGAAACCGAGCTGTCATTGACGATGGCGTTGGACGATGACAACGAGTACGTTCGCCAGGTTGCCGTGCTGGAGTTGGTGAGTATTTGCCCGAGCTCGTCGACCATTGTCCAGATGCTTCGCCGGGCCGCGAAAGATCCGAGCTTGTGGAACCGGCATGGCGCCGTCGGGTTGCTCCGGCTGCGGCGTACACCAGAGGCGCAGGCGGGCTTGGTCGAGGCCGCCAAAGACGCGGTTGTCTACGTCAACAACACGGCAGTAGTTGGTCTGGTCACCGGTTGGCCCGACGATGATCAGACGCGCGACGCCCTTGGATGGGCCGCATGCTCATCATTCGACTGGTTGCACAACCTGGCCTGCGAACGCCTGAGCCCGCGGGTGTTCGATACGGTTCCCGATCGCCCTACCCTACTCGCCGCGCGGAGTCTCTCAGATCTCCTTCTTCTCGCCCAATGGTGGGGTGAGGATCCGGAGGTTGCGGAAGTCCTGGGCGAACATCTCCAGCATCACGACATCCTGAGGGCGGTGTCCTTGGCTGCCATCATCGCAGGATCGGGTGACGATTCCACCACGAGGCCTCTCTTGATGTCCGCCGCGGATGACGAATGTCCGGCAGTCCGGAGGATCGCGCTGGAAGGCCTGGCCCGGATGTCCGACGTCGCCTGGATGTGTACCGCCAGGAACGAGTCGGATCGCTACCTCCGGTACAGACTGCTCTATTTCCGGAATGTTGTCGACAAGTCCCCAGAATATTCGACGGAGATCGTCGAAATCTTGCGTCGCAACACGGATCCCGTGCTCTCTTCCTTGTTGTTCGGCGTCGCTGCCGTCCGGGCGTCGGCCGGCCTGCTGGACCGGGCAGCGCTGGATGCGACGTTCGAAGCACCGTATGTCCGCCCGGATGACGCAGAGTGGCTCCGCTGGCTGATACGAGTGACCGGTCCTTCAACCGGCCCTCCTAATGGCTGACGGCGGGCTGCCATTGGCGTGACGGGCGCAGTACCGCCCGGCGCCATGATCATGTGGATCGACGTGTTCAACGAGATTTCGGAACCCCGAGCCCGCGAGGAAGACCATGAGCATCGGCGCCTCATGGAAGCGATCGGGCAGGTGAGGCTTGCCGAAGGGCTCGACTACGGCGCTGGTGGCAGGTCGAGCAAGCGGGTGCGGTGGCGGCGTCGATGATCCGCGCGAGCACCCGCCACTGAGAACATCCCGCGCAGCTCACTGCCGTCCAACGAGCGGATCCGGAGCCGCTCAACGTGACCACGATGGCGAGTGGGTAAGTATGAGTCTCGGGTCCGCCTGTTGGCCGATTCGGTCACCCCGTCCTGTCCATTACTCTGTGAAGTCAGAGAGCTACTTTCAGTATCTGCGGCTGCACGGGAATGGGGTTCTCATGAACGCTCGCCGGGCGTGCGCCTTGATCGCATTATCCACGGTGGCCGCGGCCGTGCTGGTCGCCTCGCCCGCCGCCACGAGCGCGTCAGCTGTGAGCGCGTCGGATGCTATCGGCCCGGTTGCCATCGGGCCGGTGACGTTCTCGGATGAGTTCAACGGCGCGGCCGGCAGCCCGCCGGACTCGGCGAAGTGGCGTCACGATATTGGCGGCAGCGGCTGGGGCAACAACGAGCTGCAGTACTACACGAACCGTACTGACAATGTCGCCCACGATGGTGCCGGCAATATGGTGATCACCGCACGGCGCAACAACCCCGCCGGCTATGGCTGCTGGTACGGCACCTGCCAGTACACCTCCGGCAAGCTCACCACGGCGGCCACGTTCACCCAGACCTATGGTCGATTAGAGGCGCGTATGACGTTGCCGCGCGGCCAGGGCATGTGGCCGGCGTTCTGGATGCTGGGCAGCAACATCGGCCAGGTTGGCTGGCCGGCCAGCGGCGAGATCGACATCATGGAGAACATCGGTCGTGAGCCCAGCCGGGTGCACGGCAGCCTGCACGGGCCGGGCTACTCCGGCTGCTGCCCGCTGTCCGGCTCCTACACGCTGCCCGGTGGCCAGCAGTTCGCCGACGCCTTCCACACCTTCACCGTCAGCTGGGAACCCGGCGTGGTCACCTGGTACGTCGACGGCATCCAGTACTCGCGCCACGTCCGCGCCGACGCCGGCACCAACCCGTGGCCGTTCGATCACCCGTTCTTCATGATCATGAACCTGGCGGTCGGCGGCAACTGGCCCGGCTCTCCGGACGCCAGCACCGTGTTCCCGCAGCGACTGCTCATCGACTACGTGCGGGTCAACGCCTACACCAGCGGCGGCAGCACCGGCCAGATCACCGGCCTGGCCGGCAAGTGCGTCGACGTGCGCGGGGCCAACACCGCCAACGGCACCGTCGTGCAGCTCTACACGTGCAACGGGACCGCCGCACAACGCTGGACGATCGGCACCGACGGCACCATCCGCGCGCTCGGCAAGTGCCTCGATGTCAACGGCGGCTCCACCGCCGACGGCGCCAAGGTCCAACTGTGGGACTGCAACGGCACCGGTGCCCAACGCTGGGTCTATACCACCGGCCGGGACCTGGTGAACCCGCAGGCGAACAAGTGCCTCGACGTCACGGGCAACAACTCCGCCGACGGCACCCCCCTACAGATCTGGACCTGCCACGGCGGCGCCAACCAGAAATGGACCATCCCAACCTGACACGCCAGCCGGTGAGGACGGGCGCCACCGGCCGGTGATGGCTGCCGGTGGCACTCGTCGTACCCCTCGTTACTCGTAGCCCCAGCAGTAGAAGCGGCTCGACGCGGTGGCGGTCCGCCCGATTGCGTCGATCACCGTCAGGTACACGGTGAAGAAGCGGTTGAGCGTGCAAGTGCCGTATTGCGCCGGCGACCACCGCGGGGTCAGCGGCGGGGTGCCACCGGTCCATTCCGCCCAGCAGCTGAATTGGCCGCCGGCCGCCTCACAGGACAGGTAGGTGATCGCCGGGGCGGGCTCGGCCGGCGCTGGTGGCGGCGGTGGTGGCATCGGCTGCGGCGCGCTACCCGAGTACAGAACCAGGTTCGGTGAGCCGGTGCCCGGGTCGGTCACCACACCGGTGGTGGCCGCGGCGACCAGGGCGTTCCTTACGCTCGCCGGCGCGGCCGACGGGTTGGCGGCCAGGTACAACGCCGCCGCCCCGGCCACGTGCGGGCTGGCCATCGAGGTGCCGCTGATGGTGTTGGTGGCGGTGTCAGTGGTGTTCCAGGCGGAGGCGACCGCCATGCCGGGGGCGAACAGGTCAAGGCAGGTGCCGTAGTTGGAGAACCACGCCCGGTAGTCGTAACTGCTGAGGGCGCCGACCGTGATGGCCTCGGTGACCCGTGCCGGCGAGTAGTAGCACGCGTCGTTGTTGGCGTTGCCGGCGGCGATGGCGTAGGTCACGCCGGAGGCGATGGAGTTGCGGATCGCCTGGTCCGCCGTCGCGTCGCCGAAGCCGCCGAGGCTCATGTTGACTACGGCTGGCTTCACGGCGTGGGTGGTGACCCAGTTGACGCCGCTGATGACCTGCGCCCAGGTACCGGAGCCGGAGCAGTTGAGCACCCGCACTGCGACCAGCTGCACGGCCTTGGCCACCCCGTAGGTGCTACCGCCCACGGTGCCGGCAACGTGCGTGCCGTGGCCGTTGCAGTCCTGCCCGTTCCGGCCGTCGCCGATCGCGTCATAGCCCACCGACGCCCGCCCGCCGAACTCGTTGTGGGTGGTCCGGATGCCGGTGTCGAGGATGTAGGCGTGCACGGTCGACGCCGTCGTGTCGTAGCTGTAGGTGGCGTTCAGCGGCAGGTACCGCTGATCGATGCGGTCCAGGCCCCACGGCGGGTTCAGCTGGTCGGTGGCGACTCGCACGATGCCGTTCTCGCGCACCGACACCACCCGCGGGTCGGCGGCCAACCGGGCCGCCGCGGCGGCATCCAGCCGCACCGAGAACCCGTTCAGCGCCGCGGTCCAGGTGTCCAGCACGGTGCCGCCGTATCGGCCGGCCACCGTGTGCGCGTCGATATCGGCTCGAGCCGTGCCGCCGCGCAGTACCACGATGTACTCGCCGGCCACCGGCTCCGCCGCCCGCGCCACGACGCCCACGGCTGAGGCCGGTGCGGCCACCGCGACCGGGGCGGCGGCCAGAGCCGCCACGGCGGCGGCCGCCACCGTAATGGTGACCAATGATCGCAGTCGCGTTCTGCTCTTTTGATCTTTGCTCACGACGCCCCTCTCCTGGACTGAAAAATGATCTGGTCGGAACCCACCGCGGTGGTTGACCAATATCGCCAACGTGGTTATTGCTCGCCATCGACACCGGACGTCACCGCGCGGTATGACTGAACGCTGCTGCTCATCGGCATCGCGATCGTCCAGCGCACCGGACACCACCGGACAGGCCCAGGACAAGTCCGGTTGGAGCGGATAGGAGGACAACTGTGACGGCGCCGGCGGAGCTGCTGCAGGAGCTGTGCCGTGACCTGTGGAAGGTGCGTTGCGCCGTGCCTGTCCAGGCTCGCTCCCCTCGCGCCGCCCGCTACCATGGACCCGCCTGCCGGCAGCGTTCCCGCTGCGCTCGACTCGGCGCCGACCTGAGCCGCACTGCGTTGCTCGCCTGTCCGGTGGCCCGGCGACCGAGTCACGGAACAAGTCACGAAGCCGTTGATTGCGACCTCGCCGGCACGTGGCGAATGGTTGCCGAAGCAGCCGACCACCATCCGGTTGCGGTCGGCGGCCCGCGGAATCGTCCTGATCAGCAGCGAGTTCACACCAACGCCAGCGTGATCGCCCGGTTGCAGGGCGTCCTAGCCGAACGGGATCGGCCGCCACCGGGGTGCCGTGTCGGCTGCCACCGCGTTCTCGGCTGTCCCGGTGTCGGAGCTCTGTCGCGGAACGTGCTCTGCCCAGCTGCCGTGGTGTCAGCGGTCGAGCGGGCCGTAGCTGGCCGTCCCGGCGCCGGTGGTGTACGCCCAGTACCGGTCCCCGTAGGACCAATGCCACCACTCGGACGGGTAGTTGACTAAGCCGGTTGCCTCCAGGGCGGCACGCAGCGCGTTGCGGTACTCGCGGGCTTCTCTGGTAACGCGCGGCGAGTCGGTGTGGCACGTGTCGGTGTTGGTGTCGTCGACCGCTGTGCCCAGGTCCAGCTCGACACCGTCCACCGTGGACATCGTCAGGTCTACGGCCGCTCCGGCGACGTGGGGGGCAACGTCCGGCGGCGAGATGTAGCGGCTGGCCTGGCGGTGGAACCATGCCTCGTCGCGGCCGGGGTGTTCGGCGCGCAGACGGTCCTTGTGGGCCTCGAAGTACCGCCGCTGCAATGACATCGGCCGGTAGCCTTCTACGACGAGCAGGCGCAGACCGGGTGGCAGGAGGGCCTGCGCGGTGACAAGCCGGTCGGCGACGCCAAGCCGCAGACGTGCGTAATTGCCGTCGGCGTCGGCCAGCCTCGGGTCGACGCGTAGGGCTTGGACCTCGCGGAGGTCGACCAGTGGCTCACCGCACTCCTGCACGGGGATGCGGGCAATCTCTGGGTCAGCGAGCAGGACCTGCCGCATACACTTTCCACCTCTCCTGCGCGACGCGGACGGGTGTAGGCTGCCGCGATCCGCTGGAAATCCGCTGTAGGGGTCAGCGGGTGGCGGTGATTTCGGCGTACTCGCGGGCGCCGTGGTCGTGAAACACCCGTAGGGCGCGCTTCATTGCGACCTCGGCGTCGTCATGCTGGCCGCGCGCTGCGTGTAGGTCGGCGAGCCGTCGCTCGGTGCGTGCCCGCCACAGCGGCGCGTCGATGGAGTCCCAGGTTAGTGCTGCGGTTTCCAGGCAGCTGCCGGCGAGGTCGAGGCGACCAGCGGCCAGATGCGCTTCGCCGAGCACGTGCAGCGTGGCGGCCTGCCCCCACAGGTCTCCCAGGCTTTGGCACACGGTCAGCGCCCACTCCAGCGACTCCGCCACGCCGGGGCGGTGCAGTCGCAGCTGGCACTTGGCCAGCGCCCGCAGGGCGTAGGCCTGCATGTGCTCGTCGCCGAGCCCGCGGAAAGTCTCTGTGGCCTGCCGGCACAGTCGCGCGGCCTCCGGATAGCTGCCGCGGGCTCGGTGGTACAGGCCGAGAGTGCGCACAGTGAACGCCTCGCCGCGCCGGTCGCCCGCCGCCCGGTAGGCGGCCAGTGACTCCTCCAGGTCCGCGTGCGCCCTGGCGAATGATCCCATCTCCAGGTGTACCGACCCGGACAGCCGGCGGAGGTAGGCCATGCCCCTGGTGTCGTCCAACTCTGCGAACAGCCGCGCCGCCTGCTGGAGGAAGTGCAGCGACTCAACCAGGTGGCCGGGTTCCCGGCACGCGGTACCTAGGCCGACGAGCGTGGCCGCCTGCGCGTGCGAGTCGCCGATCTGCCGGAATCTTGTCAGCGCCTCGGTGTACAGCGCGCGGGCCTGCGCGTAGTCGTCCTGGAAGTAGTGGAGCTTGCCCCACTCGGCGAGCATGACGGCCTCACCGCGCAGGTCACCCGCGGCGCGGGCGGCAGCCAGCGCTGCGGCGTTGACGCGGGCGCCCACCTCAAATCGGTTCGTCCCCGACGTCAGCGCGCAGTAGCGGGTGGACGCGAACTCGCATACCAGCTGGTGAAGGCCCAGCGCGGCGGCCCGTTCGACACCAGCCACCAACGACGGCTGCTCGGCGGTGAACCAGTCCCCTGGGTCGGCGGAGACTCGGGCCGCCATCTGCTCGGCCGGCAGGTAGGCGCGGGTGGTCGTGTGTCGCCAGCTGACCTCGGCCGGCGGAGCGTCGGCGCCGATCCGGTCGATCAGCGCCAGCCAGCCGCGCAGCGTCCGGGCCACCGCTTCGACCAGGTCCGCGCGCGGCTCCTCGGCCGCGGCCCGTTCGGCGGCGTAGAGCCGCACGAGGTCGTGCAGCCGGTAGCGCAGCCCGCCGAACGCGTCCGCCCCGGCCGAGTCCACGACCTGCGCGTCCACCAGCGCTTCGACCAGTTGTTCCGCCGATGCTTTGGGCACGTCCATCAGCCAGCCGACCACCCAGGTCGAGAAGTCCGGCAGCCCGAGGAAACCCATGCGACGCAACACGGTCTGCTGCGCTGGGTCCAGCGCGTGGTAGCTGGACCCGATGCTGGCGCGAACCGCCAAGTCGCCCACGCATAGCTCGGTGAGCCGACGGCTCTCGTCGGCCAGCCGGTCGGCGAGTAGCCGCAGCGGCCAGTGTCGCCGGGATACCAGCCGCGCGCCCGCGATACGGATCGCCAGCGGCACGTTGCCACAGTGCTTCAGGATCAGGGCGGCCGCCTGCGGCTCGGCGTCCACCCGGTCCTGTCCGACCAGCCTTCGCAACAGCTCGCCGGCGTCGGCGTCGTTGAAAACGTCCAGTTCGACCAGCGACGCTCCGGCCAGGCCGGCGAGTCGATTCCGCGAGGTAACGATGACCGCACAGTCACCGCCGCCCGGCAGCAGCGGGCGCACCTGCTCCTCGTCGCGGGCATCGTCAAGCAGCACCAGCACCCGGCGGTCCGCGAGCACCGTGCGGTATAGGTCGCTGCGCTCGGCGAGGACGTCGGGAATCCGGTCGTCCGGTACGCCCAGCGCCCTTAGGAAGCGGCCGAGGACTTCACCGGTCTGGGTCGGGGCGTCGCTCATGCCGCGCAGTTCGGCGTAGAGCCGGCCGTCGGGGAACGAGGGCGCGAGGTCTGCGGAGACACGAATGGCGAGTGAGGTCTTGCCGCTCCCACCCGGGCCGGAGATGACGCGGATCGGCGGGGTGGCGCCCAGCAGCCCCGCCATCTCCTCGGTTCGGCCGGTGAAGTCGGGCAGCGCTGGCGGCAGCTGGGAGGGCACCAGCAGCATCGTCCTCACGCTGCTCTCGGCGGCCGAGGGCAGCTCGCCGCGCAGGATCGCGTTGTGCAGCGCGGCGAGTTCCTCGCCCGGTTCGACGCCGAGCTCGTCGACCAGGAGATCGCGGCCCTGGCGGTAGGTGGCCAGCGCGTCGGCTTGGCGGCCGAGGCGGCACAGCGTCGTCATCAGCTGGCCGCGCAGGCGTTCGTCGGTCGGGTGGGTGTCCACTAGGGCCGTCAGCTCGGCGAGATGGTCTAGCCGATCCAAGTCCAGTTCAGCGGCAATACGCTCCGTCACAGCCGTCAGCCACAACTCGTCCAACCGCAGCGCCTCAGCGGCGAGCCGCCACGAGTCCTCCAACCCGGCCAGCGCCGGTCCCCGCCACAGCGCAAGGGCCTGGCGCAACAGGCCGACCGACCGCTGCGGGTCCGCGGTCCGGCTCTGGGCAAGCAGGCGTTCGAAAACCTCCTTGTCGACGGCGTCGGCGGAAACGGTCGCCACGTAGCCGGGCGCCCGGGTGGCGATCACCGTGGCGTCCGAGTGCTTGGCGAACGCCTGCCGTAGGTTCTTGACATACGTCTGCACAAGGGCCCGCGCGGTGGGCGGCGGGTCATCGCCCCAGATCACATCCACCAGGCGAGCCACCGGCACGACTCGGCCGCGTTCCAGCAGCAGCGCCGCCAACAAGGCACGAGGTTTCGCCCCGCCAAGCGGCACGGCCTGACCGCCGACCCGCGCCTCCACCGAGCCGAGCAGCGAGAACTCCACCGCAGATCTCCCCCAAAACGCTACCCAAGCCGCAAGCTTACTGGTCTCGGCCCGGGGGATCATCCGAAAAATGGCAGACGAAAGACCGCCGTCGGCTTCGAGCGGATCGCGGTGCCCTCGTACTCACCATCGCAGCACCCCGAGATCGGGAGGCTGTTGACCAGTGGTGGTTAGGCTTCAAGCGTCACAATTCATAGTGTCGCGGATGATCGCCACTCTAGTGGCGATCATCATAGCGGTCCTGGCGGAGTTCGTGCCCGACGGGCCGTATCGCGGCCGCGAGCGCTCCGGGTGAGCCGCGCCCAGTGCTGGTTGCCATAAGACCAGTGCCACCGGTAGGCGGGATGGTTGACCAAGCCGGCCGCCGACAGTTGCGTCCCGTACGATGTGTAGGTGGCTGGGTGCGAGGGGCCGGCCGTTGCGCCCGACTGCCGGCAGGTTGGTGTCGGTCGTCATTCGTACCCGTCACGTCGACTTCGCCGCCGGTATCGTGCGGCGCCTCGCGCGAACCTGGTGCTGAGGTCGGCGGCGACCGTCCGCAGATCCACCAACGGCCCCTCGCGCTCGACGGTTGAAAGATCGAACAATGAACTCGAGGGTGCACCATCCTTCACGAAAGCCGTCCCCACCCGGAGACTGGGTGGGGACGGCCGGCGTGCTCAGACGAAGTAGAGGGCGTTGTTCGGGATGTCCCAGCCGAGACCGATCACGTACCCACCGGCACCGGGGTGGTCCCAGTAGATGCCCTTGTCCGGGGTTAAGCCGTTGTTGTAGTAGGCCTGTAGCTGGTTATCCGACGTCTTCTTCACGATATCCGCTCGACCGTCACCATTGAGATCTGCGAAGTAGAGGGCGTCGTTCGGGATGTCCCAGCCGAGACCGATCACGTACCCACCGGCACCGGGGTGGTCCCAGTAGATGCCCTTGTCCGGGGTTAAGCCGTTGTTGTAGTAGGCCTGTAGCTGGTTATCCGACGTCTTCTTCACGATATCCGCTCGACCGTCACCATTGAGATCTGCGAAGTAGAGGGCGTCGTTCGGGATGTCCCAGCCGAGACCGATCACGTACCCACCGGCACCGGGGTGGTCCCAGTAGATGCCCTTGTCCGGGGTTAAGCCGTTGTTGTAGTAGGCCTGCAGCTGGTTATCCGACGTCTTCTTCACGATATCCGCTCGGCCATCACCATTGAGATCTGCGAAGTAGAGGGCGTCGTTCGGGATATCCCAGCCGAGACCGATCACGTACCCACCGGCACCCGGGTAGTCCCAGCCGGTGGCGGTCTTGTAGTAGGCCTGCAGAGTGTGATCTGGAGTCTTCTTGATCATGTCTTTGCGGCCGTCGCCGTTCATGTCGGCGAAGTAGTAGGCGTCGTTGGCTAGGTCCCATCCCGAACCGATGGGGTAGCCGTCGCTGTCGGGGTAGTCCCAGTAGATGCCCTTGTTCGGGGTCAAACCGTTGTTGTAGAAGGCGCCAGGTGTGGTACCGGGCTTCTTCACGATGTCTGCTCGGTTATCGCCGTTGAGCGAAGCACTCCCGCCCGTGGTCATCATGTTGTAATGCACGGCATGCTCGTAGTTGTCGACGATGTGGCTGTAGGAGTGGAAGCCGAGGTTGCCGAGATTGCTGGGGACGCTGGGGTTGCGCACCGTCTCACCGGTACCGTTGAACGAGTAGAAGTACGCGCCCTCGCCGTGGTTCGCCGGGTTCTTCCACCGTGCAAACAACTCCATGTGGTTGGACAAGCCGTTGAAGTTGACTCGCAGGATCGCGTCACCGGGTGCGAGCGCGTCGAAGTTGGGCAGGCGGGTCAGACTCCCGCCGATCCAGTTCTCGAAGTCTCCGGTGTCCCAGTCGCCTTCCGGTAGGTGCCACGCCATCGAAACAAGCCCGGAGCAGTCTCTTCGGTAGCGTTCGGCACCGGTGGGTCCGGTCCGCCAGGTGTCCCGGTGCCAATCGTTGAGATAGGTGTAGCCCTGGTCAACCCAGTGCTGCGCACGACTGAGCACCTCGGACGAGGTGATCGTGCCGCCCGCGACCGAGGCGGCAGCGCTGGGCACGGCGACCGTGAGCGCGCCGGTCGCGGCAAACGTGACGAGGGCGCCGACCAGGATGCGATGGATCAGCGTTCGGAGCTTCATCGGGTTCTCCCCCTTGTTCTCGGTGTACTGCTGACACCACGAAGGGTGGTCCACCCCGCTGAAAGGGATCTGCAACCCGATGGAACGCCGATTACAGCGCCGTCAGCTCGCCGTACTCCCGAGCACTATGCTGACCGAACACTCGTACCCGTGTCGGCCAGTGGCCGCGCCGCCGACTCGGGTTCGCTGCGCCCCGGACACCGGAAATCTCCCTACGCCGCCCGATCCCCGAATCGTAAGTCGCCGGCCAACACCCCAACGTTCCAAGGTAGAGTCTCTGCTCCGAAGGCTGGGATCAACCTCCACCAGGCGGCCCGCCCAGACCAGCCGGGGGCCACGGGTACTCTCATACTCGCCGTGCACGTCCCCAATCCAGCGACCGCGCACGTGCAGGCGAACTGAACAGCGAGAACGCCAACGCTAATTTGATCGTCCTCAGCGAGGGCGCGCACGACGACAAGTATGGAGACCGCCGATTCGGACAAGACCGCGTTGGCCGTGCACTGGGCGCACCGGGTGCGTGCCCGTTCCCGGATGGGCAGTTGTATGTCAACCTGCGCGGGTTCGACCCGGCGGGCGCGGTGCTGGAACCGGCCGCGGCGGTGCGTGGGTTCCTGGACGCGCTCGGCGTGCCGCCGCAGCGACCCCCAGCAATAGCCGGGCGGGCGCTGGCCGCGCGCCGAGGCGGAAGACGGGCAAAGATTTCGTGTCGGGGTGTCCTGTGCCGGCAGCGCCGATCGTGGCTTGGATGATGTCGAGCATCCGGCTTGACGCAGGTTGGACGAAGGAGCGACACCATGGCGCGCTATGCCGTGCTGATCTACGGCGACGAGAACATCGAGCAGGACGAGGCGACGGCCGGGCAGGTGATGGCCGAGTACAACGCGTACGGCGAGCTGCTGACCGGCCGGGGCGCGATGTCCGGCGGCGAGGCGTTGCACACCACGAGCACCGCGACCACGGTGCGGGTCGTGGACGGCAAGACGATCACCACCGACGGGCCGTTCATCGAGAGCAAGGAGGCGCTTGGCGGGTTCTACCTGATCGAGGCGGAGAACCTGGACGCGGCGATCGAGCTGGCGGCGGCCTGCCCCGGAGCCAAGTACGGCGGCGCGGTCGAGCTGCGGCCGTGCGTCGACTTCGCCGCCGAGAACCCGTGGGACCCCAGCCCGCTCGTGGCGCGGGCCTGACCGGCCCGCCGGCGCGAGCCGCCGTCGAGCACGCGCACCGCACCCAGTGGGCGCGCGTGCTCGCCGGCGTCGCGTCGAGCCTCGGCGGCGACCTCGACCTCGCGGAGGAGGCCACCGCCGAGGCCTTCACGGTGGCGCTGGAGCACTGGCCCGAGACGGGGGTGCCGCCCAACCCGGGCGGGTGGTTGCTGACCACGGCGCGGCGCAGGGCGATCGACCGGCTGCGCCGGGCGGCGATCCACCGCCGCAAGGTCGCCCAGCTGGAGGCCATGCTCGACACCACGTCCGACGCCATCGACTCGCCGATCCCCGACGAGCGGCTCGAGCTGATCTTCTGCTGCTGCCACCCGGCGTTCGCCGTGCAAGCGCAGGTGGCGCTCACGCTGCGCTGCGTGGCGGGGCTCGATGTCGCCGAGATCGCCAGCGGGTTCCTGGTCAGCGAGCAGACCATGGCCAAGCGGCTGGTACGGGCCAAACGCAAGGTGCGCGACGCGCGGGTGCCGCTTCGGGTGCCGGATCGCGACGAGCTTGCGCACCGGCTGCCGGCCGTGCTCGCCGCCGTCTACCTGATCTTCAACGAGGGCTACGCCGCGAGCGCCGACCGGCAGCTCGTGCGGCCCGATTTGTGCGCTCGGGCGATCGGCCTCGGTCGGATGCTGGTCGAGCTGCTGCCGAACGAACCGGAGGTGCTCGGCCTGCTCGCCCTGATGCTGCTGCACGAGTCCCGCCGGGGCGCTCGCACCGCGCCCGACGGCTCGCTGGTTCTGCTCGCCGAGCAGAACCGCGCGCTGTGGGACCACGCGCTCGCCCGGCGGGCCGGCCGGTTGCTCAACGCCGCGTGGCGGCGACCCGGCTGCGGACGGTACGTGATCGAGGCGGCGATCGCCGCGGTGCACGCCTCGGCGGTGAGCTACGCCGACACCGACTGGCCGCACATCCTGCGGCTTTACGACCTGCTGTACCAGGTGAGCCCGAGCCCGGTGATCGCGCTCAACCGGGCGGCGGCGATCGGCCTCGGCGACGGGCCGGCCGCCGGGCTCGCGGCGCTGGCCGGGTTGGCCGCGGAGCTGGGCGACTACCAGTACTTTCACTCCAGCCGGGCGGACCTGCTGCGCCAGCTCGGTCGCACGGACGAGGCACGGGCCGCCTACCAGCGCGCGTTGGAGCTGACCGGCAACGCCACCGAGCGCGCCTTCCTCGCGGAACGGCTCGCGACGCTGGGAGCCGATTGGCACGGAGTCGGAACATCGCCGTGAACTCGGGTTAGGTGGCGCGGAGCAGGCTATTCCTGCCCCGCGCCGTTGGTGCGAGCTCAGCCGGTCAGGATTCCGACGCCGTAGTGCTGCAGGGAGCCGATCTGCGGGTCACCCGGCGGCCGGAGCTGTCGCCGATGAGACCGGCCAGCTGGTTGCGGCTCGTCACCAGCACCAGGCACCCGGGCGCACCCGGCAGCAGCGGGCGCACCTGCGCGGTGTCCCGGGCGTTGTCCAACACCACCAGCATCCGTCGCCCCGAAAGCACGCTGCGGTACAGCGCGGCCTGCGCGTCCAGGTCGACCGGGATCCGTTGCGGTGGCACGCCAAGCGCGTCCAAGAACCCACGAATGGCCACGACCGGTTCCAGCACCGAGCCCGCGGGGTCGAATCCCCGCAGGTTGACGTACAGCTGCCCGTCCGGGAACCGGTCACGAACCCGGTGTGCCCAGTGCACGGCCAACGCGGTCCTCTCCGAACCGGCGGTCTTCACTCTCCACCTTTGACCGATCGACATCCATTTCTGGGTGATGTTCTTGCTGGTCACCGGCCAGCGCGTGCGCAGTCGGAGGCGTTCGAAAGTGAACGGTGGGTGTCGGGGAGCGGCCTCCGGGCATTGGCCAGAGAGCTTGCGCCTGTGGGTGAGCGAGGCGACGTCGGTGTCGAGTATGACCGGTTGCATGCGTGCGACGACTCAGGCGATATCGCGGTGACGCTCGGCGTAGGTGAAGGCCAGGAACTCCTGCAGCTCCTCGTCCGACTCGAACGTGTCGGCTGCGAGGTCGTCCAGCGAGCGGATCGGCTGGGTGTTCTTCGCCGCCAGCAACTCTGCAATGGACAAGTAGGGCCTGATCAACGGGGCGACGGGGTGGTCCGCATCGGGTGTGTTCACGGGGACCTCCGCTGGACGACGTAGCAGCAGTTGGTGCTCAGCATACGGGAGTGGGCGGTTGCGGGGGGCTGCGGCAGACGCTCACAGCGTCCAGACGGAAGCCGCTGACCTGCGCAAACGTACCGGCAGGGTCGCCATCAAGGACCATGTGGTGATTCGCATGGTCACGCGTTCAACGCGGCAGCCGGCGGGTCGGCATGGCGCCCGGTGGGTCAGGTGCTGGAATTGGTGCAGATCCACCGTTAGCGGATCCACGGCCAGCCAGCCGGTACCCGCCGGCCTGACGAAGGATGCGGACTCCGTCGCCGATCGCCAGGACCTGCCGCAATCGGGACACGTACGCGTGCATCGAATTCCGGACTCGCTGCGGCGCCCGGTCTCCCCAGACCCGGTCGATCAGCTCGTCGGTGGACACCACCCGGTTCGCGTCGACCAGCAGCGCCACCAGCACACCCTGTTGCCGGGCTGGACCCAGCCCGAGCGGCTGGCCATCGAC
>Ga0209382_10003442_pt1 | contig 21944 bp, 17 predicted proteins | sample SoiMetdeltSBSDD5_FD_187599 | JGI IMG/M metagenome (GOLD analysis project Ga0209382, IMG submission 187599) | Bulk soil microbial communities from a Populus tree surrounding site in Tennessee, USA - Soil MetaG P. deltoides SBSDD5 (SPAdes) (version 2) | ecosystem: Environmental > Terrestrial >...
CTCGGATTCGAATCCGCCCTGCTCGGCACGGGCGATGAAGTCCCTCGCGAGCGAAATCGCCTCGCTGGTGCGACCGCGACAATTCACGAACGTGAACCGTCCGAAGGCGAACGGGAAGACCCGGTGGGCCGCCGTCCCTTCGTCGCACAGCTGCAGACCGCGCTCACAGCACGCGGCCAGCTCGGGCGACGTCGCGCTCAACGTCGCAAGAAGCGAGCCCATCAATGAAGCCTGCAAATCGAGCTCGAACTGCCGTCGCGCAGGGACGTCGGGAACCTTGTCCAGCAGGCTGAGTCCGCGGCGGATGTGCCCCACCGCCTCGATATGCGCGGATCGCCTCGCGGCGGCCACGCCGGCCTGCAGCCAGGCGCGCGTCGCCTCCGGAAACGCGCCCGCCTCGGTGAGGTGATGGGCGAGCACTTCCGGGATGACCGGCTCGCCGGCCTCGGCATCGCGCAGAACATCTACGATCCGACGGTGCATGGCGCGTCGCTCCGTATGAATCATGGATTCGTGCGCCATCCGCTGGAGCAGGACGTGCCGGAATTCATAACGGATTTCCCCACCGATCCGCTTCGGCACGAGAATCTCCGCGTCGACCAGGGCTTCCAGGCGCTCGTGAACCTGCGCGGTGTCGTCGTCGAGCAGAGTGAGCAGGAAGTCCGGCGTGAAGGCCCCACCGATACACGCCGCCGCCTGGGCGACGCGTCTCGCCCCCGGTCGGCGATCGAGACGCTCCGACATGAGTTCGGCGAGCATGAGCGGAACGCCGCCCAATCTGCGATGCGCCGCCGGCCCGCGGACCTGCTCATCGAGGAGCGAGATGATCAGCTGTTCGAGGAAGAACGGTACGCCCTGAGCGGCGTCGACGGCCTTCAGCACCATCTCGTCGGACAGCGCGCCTGCGCCCGGCACCGATCGCGCGAGCTCCAGGGAGTCCTGCCGATCAAGCGGCTCCAGGTGAACCGTCTCATCGATGCCCGGAAGCACCGGGCCCTTGGGAAAGGGGCGCATCGTCAACACGATGAGCACGGGCAATTTTGCCGAGGCCGCGACGATGTCATGCAGCAGCTCAGCCGACGAAGGATCCAACCAGTGGGCGTCTTCAATCCAGAGCACCACCGGCCGCACACTCGCGGCCTGCGCGATCACCGACACGACGAATTCGTATTGCCGCTGCTTGAAGAGCTGTGGTGTCGCGGCGACTGCGCTGCCACCGGCCGGGACAGCCATGCCGAGCAGACTGGCGACGAGCGCGAATTTTTCCGGCGTGTTGCGGCCGAGGTCCTCGAGGTAGCCCGAAATCTTCTCGTGCCGTACCGACTCCGCGTCGTCGACCGTCAGTCCAGCACGGCTCCACAGAAAGGCGCCGACGGGATAGAGTGGCGTGCTCGCGAAGATCTCGCGGCATTGGGTCGGCAACAGCGTCGCGTCGGCGAACTCGGGCCGGCCGGACAGCTCGAGCACCAGACGCGTCTTGCCGAGACCGGCATCGGCGACAATGGCCACGATCTGGCTGCGAGACTCGTCTCTGACCGCTTTCCAGCGGGCGACGACGCGCTCGATGGCGGCCTCTCTCCCGACCATCCGCGCCGCGCCGCGGCGCAGGCGGGACTCGGTCCGTTTGGTGCCGGGCAGCGCGCGCACGACCTGGTAGACGTCCACCTTGCGCGAGAGACCCTTGATGGCTCTGGAGCCGAGCGGCGTGCACTCGAACATCCCCTCGACGAGCTCGGCCGTTTCCTGGCTGATGACGATGCCGCCGGTGGGCGCCTCGGCCTGCAGCCGCGCTGCAAGATTCACCGCCTCCCCCACCACGCCCGATCGGCTGGAGCCCGCGCTGATCAGAAGCTCCTGCGCGATCATCACCAGTCCCGAATGCACGCCGATGCGCGCTTGCAGTCGCGGCATCGTTCGGCCGTGGAACGTCGTGTCGAGATCGCGGAGCCCGTCGAGCAGGGCGAGCGACGCGAGCAGCGCCCGTTCGGCGTCGTTTTCGTGCGCAGCGGGGTAGCCGAAGTACACCAGGACGCCGTCCCCAAAGGCCTGCGCGACGAAGCCACCAAAACGCTCCATGGTGGTCAGCGCGAGTCGCTGGTAGCGGCGCAACAACAATCCGAGCTCTTCGGGGTCGAGCTGTTCGGCGAGGTCCGTGAAACCGACGAGATCGACGAACGCGATCGTGAGAAACCGGTGCTCGGACGGGCCTTGGCCCGATGCAGAGGTCGTCCCGAATTCACTCATCGGAAATCCCCCCTGCTCGTCTCGCGAGCGTAGATGCCCGCACGCGTTCGCGTGCGCCCATGGTCGTCCCCGCCCCTCCGAACGGGCCCCTATTCTAATCCAGCTTCACGAAGGGTGCGTTCCGGGTGTAGGTTTGGACGCTTCGATGCGGTCCCTGGGGGGCATGCTTTCGATGCGACGCGCACTCGTCGTCTGCACCCACCTGCGCCCGAGCCGCGACAAGCGGCGGACGCGATACTTCATGCAGCCGATCGCCGGTCTCCACGTCGCGTCCTTGATCGACGCACGGCACTTCGACGTGCGTCTGCATCACGAGGACTGGCACGGACCATTCGATCCGGCGCGCTGCGGCGGATACGATCTCGTCTTTCTGTCCGGCCTCCAGCCGGACTTCGACCGCATGCGCCAACTTTCGTACTTTTTCCGCCGGAGCGGCGCCACCGTCGTCGCGGGCGGGAGCATCTGCACGTCATTCCCCGAGTTCGCCACGCGGTTCTTCGACGTCGTCTGTGCCGGTGGCGTAGACAGCGTGCGCGACGTCGTGGCCGATTACCTACGCGGAGCGCTCAAGCAGATCTACCGATCCCCGATCGACCGCATCTCGTCTTACGCGATCGACCACGGGCTCCTCGCCAAGAACGGCATCAACCCGCTGGTCCACCTCATGGAAGCGTCCCGCGGCTGCAGCTTCAAGTGCCGGTTCTGCGTCATCCCGGCGGAGGTCGGAGGCCATGCGCGCTACGACCTCACCACGCTCGCCGCCGCGATCGACAACGCGATCGAGACCAGTCCCGTTCTCAGCTTTCGGCGCTGGTACCCGATGATCAACTTCCTCGACAACAATTTCTCCGACGACCGCGCGCACATGCTCGCCGTTGCCGAGCTGCTTGCGTCGCATCCCAAGGTGCGCGGGTGGAGCGCCCTTGTCACGCAGAACGTGCTGCACGACCGTGACCTCATCCGCACCCTGGCGCGGCGCAAGTGCATGGTCCTCTTCGCGGGTCTCGAATCGCTCGATCACGAGATGCTGCGCCGCTACAACAAGACGCAGAACATGAGCCGTCGCTTCAGCGTCAGCGACGACATCGCCTTCGCCGAATCGCTCGGCATCGCGATTTGCTACGGCTACCTGTTCGACTCGTGCCACCAGACCGCGGCGGAGATGGAGCGGCAGATCCAGGCGATCGCGCGCAATCCGCTGATGCCGATGCCCGTCTACCTCAGCGTGGTCGCGCCGCTCGCCGGCACCGCGACCTTCTGGGACGACGTGCGCGCGGGCCGCCTGGCGCCGAGTCTGCGATTGCGAGACCTCGACGGCGAGACGATCTGTCACACGACACTCGCCGATCGCCGCGAGGCCATCGTCGACTTCATCGAGCGGATGTTCCGGCGGCCGTGGACGGTGGTCGCGCGCTTCGGCATCCTCGTGAAGACGCTGCGCCGGATCATACGCGCGCGCAGCCTGAACCCGGTGCGCTGGTGGGTCATCGCGTCGGCGAACTTCCACTGCTTCATCTGGTCACGCAGCACGCCGACGGCACCGCGCTCGTACGTGGCCGGCGACGACACGCTCGACCCGCAGTATTTCGAGCGGCCGGATGACTTGTCCGACGACGACCGGATCCGTTACTTCGAGCCGGTGACGCTGACCGACGCCAGCGGCGCACCGGCCGAATGGCTTCTGCCGTACGTCCCGATGGTGGAGGCGCCGACACGCCGAGAGCGCGTGCGAGCGGCCGAGCCATGACCTTGACGTACGCGGAAACGAGAGACAGCGAGCACCTGCGGCTGCTGACGCCCGCCATCGACGTCTTCATCGATCGGTATCGACACCCCGCGGCCACGAAGTCGACGTCTCCCCGCCAGACGCTGTTCTTCTTTCCCGGCGGCATTGCGAGTCAGCTGACACGCGCTACGCGGAAGTTCGTCGATGGCGTCGCCACGCCGCAGACGTTCGACTATGAGGTGGTCTGGGTCGCGTCCGACTCGTTCGATGGGGGCGCGCGCGACTTGAAAATGTACCGCGACAGCGCGGGGACCTTCAGAGACAGGGGCAGCCGCATCATCGTTGCCGATGCGGCCGTGAGTGACAGCGATGGACATACCCCGCACGACGGACTCATCGCCTGGTGCGCGAGCAACAACGTCGATCTGTTCGTCCTTCCTTGGGACTGGCGGCGGCGGCTGGATGAGACGGTGAACTTTTTTGTCGGCAAGTTCCTGCCGTTCTTTCAGGCGCGCGTGCTGGCCGCTGGCTGCCCGGATCCGCTGGCGCGTTTCGCGCTGGTCGGTCACAGCCTCGGCGGCATGATCGTCAATCTGATCTTGCGTGGCAACGATCCCATCGTCGCCAACATGACGCACGCCATCACGGTCGCCACACCGTTCTACGGCTACCCCGGCCAGGTGCATCGTTGGTTCGAGGGCGACGACTGGTTCAACGGTACGAACCCACCAGGCGTGTTCAAGCAGGAGATCATGGAGACGATCGCCTCGCTCCCATCCCTGTATGTCGTGCAACTCCTGGACGAGGCCACGTACCGCAACAGCACCACTCAATCGGCACTGGCCCACGACCCAGACTTTCCGCTCGCGGCCTATCCCAGCATGGACATGACGAGCCCCGGCGTACGTGCCGACCCGTACAATCCGAAAACCAATGGCAACCTCGTCCGTTACCCTGCCCTGACGGGCTTCAGTCCTTCCGAGCTGGAATACGCGCGGCTGCAGGTCCAGCAACTGACGGGGCCGATGGAGCCTCATCTGCTGCAGAAGTTCTACAACATCCGCGGCGTGCGTACTGAGAACGACGGGCACACGCCGATGCCCAACACGATCGGCAGTGTGAGCTGGGACTGGATTCCGACGAGTTTCGATTCGGCCGATCCGTCACCGATCGTCGATGGCGCGCGGGTGCCGGGCGACGACACCCAGCCGGCATGGTCCGCTCGCCTCGCGACGAATCATCCGAGCCGCTGCATCACCGTGAGAGGCAGGAACATCGCGCACATATTCGTCATGAATGATGCGCTGGTCATCGACGCGATCGGCTCGATCCTGTGTCCGCCGGGAGCGGCCATGAGGGCGCGTGACATCGCGCAGCCGGAGCCGGCCTCCGATGACGATGTCGTCGAGTTCCTGCGCTGGCTGTCCGAGCATCCCGGAGTCGGCCGAACGTGGCGGAGCTTCAACCATCCGGAGCTACGCAACGTCGTCCCCCGCAAGTTCAGCAACAAACTCGGAGCCATCATGCGCCGCCTTCTGATGGACGTGATGAAGCGGCCCGCACCGAAGGGCCTGACGGCGCCCGAGCCGCCACAGCGGAAAGCTGCCGCGCGCAAGCCGGCCGGCGGCCGCCGGCGCGGCCGGTCGCCGAAGAAGAAGACGCGATGACAGCCTCGCCGCGCGAGGGCGTACCCGCTCAGGCCTGGAAGACCGAGGGCATCGCGCCAATGGAGCGGCCCGGCGCCGCCATGCGGCTCCTCATGGCGATCGTCGCCTTCGCCGAGCGACTGAACGTCACGTGTGCGAAGCGAGGCAACCCCTGGGTGTACGACACCGCCGCGTTCCCGTGGGCCGCCGCCCTCGAACGCGAGTGGCGCGCCGTCCGCGACGAGCTCGACGCCCTGATGGTGCGAAGGGCTGAGCTGCCGAACGTGCACGACATCACCGCCGACGCGGCGTCCATCTCGCGCGACGCGGGCTGGAAGATCTTCCCGTTCATCGCGTACGGCATCAGGTCCCAGCGGAACATCGACCTCTGTCCGCAGACATGGCGGATCGTCCAGGGCATCCCTCGCCTCAGGACGGCGATGTTCTCGATCCTGGAGCCGGGCAAGCATCTGCCACCGCATCGCGGTCCCTACAACGGCGTGCTGCGTTTGCATCTGGGCCTGGTCGTGCCCGAGACGAGGGAGCGGCTGGCGATCCGCATTGGGGTCGAGGAACGCCGCTGGCAGGAAGGTCGCGTGCTGATCTTCGACGACGCCTATGAGCACGAAGTCTGGAACGATACCGCAGAAGTGCGCGTCGTCCTCTTCGTCGACTTCGAAAAGCCGCTGCGCTTCCCGGCCAACATTCTCAACCGCGTGCTGCTCGGTCTCGCTGTGTTCACGCCGTTCGTCCGCGAAGGCAGCGCTAATCTCAGGCGCTGGGAGCGGCAATTCTACGGCGACCCGTCCGTAACGACGCGAGCGTAACGAGGGTCGGGTCGATGCAGGTCATCGACGAAGTCCCCCGGAGCGCGCTGCAGACCGAGATCGACGCCCTGCCGCCGAGCCAGCGGCTGGTCGACCGGGGTGGATTCCGCGTGTACCTGGCGCGCGCAGCCGAGATCCCCTGGGTGCTGCAGGAGCTCGGGCGGTTGCGCGAGCTGACGTTCCGCGCCGTCGGCGAAGGCACCGGCCGATGCGCCGACGTCGACGTGTTCGACACCTATTATTTGCACCTGTTCGTCTGGGACGTCCGCGCGAACGCCATTGCGGGCGCCTACCGGCTCGGGCTCGCGGACGAAATCCTCGCGCGTCGTGGGCCGCGCGGTCTCTATACCCATTCGTTGTTCGAATACCCGCCCGGGTTGCTCGACGTGGTGAACCCGGCGATCGAGCTCGGCCGCTCGTTCGTACGCTCGGAATATCAGCGCAGCTTTGCCCCGCTGATGCTGCTCTGGTGCGGTATCGGCCGATTCATCGAGTGCGCTCCGCGCTACGCGACCCTGCTTGGTCCCGTCAGCATCAGCAGCCGCTACGCGCCGGCGTCACGTCGGCTGATGGTCGAATATCTGTCGCGCTACCCCGCCGATGGCCGCCTGGCCAGCCAGGTCAGACCACGGCGCCCGTTTTGCGACGAAGCGCGCGCGCCGGCGTCGGACGCCGTCATTTCGGCGCCAACGACGCTCGATGAATTATCACGCCTGATCGCGCGCATCGAGCCCGACGGCAAAGGAGTTCCGGTGCTGCTGCGGCACTACCTGCGTCTGGGCGCGCGGCTGCTCGGCTTCAGCGTCGACGCCGAATTCGCTGACGCGCTCGACGCGCTCATGATCGTCGACGTGCGCCAGGTCGACCCGATGATGCTTGCGCGTTACATGGGCGACTCGGGAAGCGCCGCGTTTCGCGCGTACCACGGGCCGAATTCGCGCATCTCTTCCTAGGGCCAAAATCGCGCGTTCGCCGGCAAAGAGCCCATTGAGGCCGCGTGCGCTTGCGTGAGAGTGGCCACCGGGGGGAGCCACTATGCTCGAGCTCATCTGGATCGTGATCATCGGCGCCGTCGTCGGTGCGCTCGCGAAACTGATCATGCCGGGGCGGGATCCCGGCGGCTTTTTCGTCACGGCGCTGCTGGGGATGGCCGGCGCGCTCGTCGCGACGTTCCTCGGCCGGCTCATCGGGCTCTATGGGCCGAATCAAGGCGCCGGCTTCATCGCGTCGATCGTCGGCGCCCTGGTCGTCCTCTTCGTCTACCACGGCATCATGAAACGACGTGGCGCTTAGGGGCACGCCATCATGAGACGACCTCGCGCTTAGGCGGCCCGCCTGGAGGTCGTCGGGCCGCGCAGCCGCGTCATCATGCGACGGAGCGTCCGCACGATCTTTGGGATCAGCCACGCTGTCGCGATCACGAACAGGAGAAGCAGGGCGAGGAAGAGCAGCGGGAAAAACGTCATCAGTGCCGTGGAGCCGATAGCGACGGCGTCTTCCGCGACGCTGACGACCGCGCCCGCACCGGGCGCCGTCGTGTTGACGGCGACCCGCGTCACGGCCTTGCTGCCGTGCGAGCCAAGCGCAAGACCGCCGCCGACCAGGAGCGCCGCCACGCGCACCGGCGGATCGAAGTCGGCGAACGCCGCGGCCGCGAGGACGGCACCAGCCGGGACTCGCACGAACGTGTGGACGGCGTCCCAGAGCGAGTCGATCGCGGGAATCTTGTCCGCGACGAACTCGATGACGTAGAGCGCGACGGCCAGCCCGATGACCCAGCCGTTCGAGAGGACACCCAGGTCGCCGGGCAAGCGCGCGAAGCCGAGTCGCTGCAGGAGCCCGAGCGTCGCCACGGTCGCGTACAGATTGATGCCGGATAGCCAGGCGGATCCGAGCGCCGTCGTCAGCGTGGTCAGCCAGTCCATCGCGCTACCCGGTGCCCTTGAGCCGGTCGTATGCCCACACGGTCACTCGATACTGGGCGGCCGCCGGCATCTTCGGAATGTCGAAGTACACGCGGCCCAGCGCGGGAATCACGCCAGGCAGCCAGTAAAGCCGCTGCCCGACGACGTTGCCGGAGGCGTCGAGCGCCTGCGCGAGCAGCTGGACTCTGTTCGCCGGCTCGCCGAGGGCGCTCTGGACATAGCCCTGCAGCCGGCGCTCGCCATCGTGGTCGGGCTCTGCCGACCAGTCGATGCTGAACCACTGCTGCGCATTGGGCGCGAGGCTCGCGACCGACGCCGACGGTTGCGTGTCGGTCGTCGCGCAGCCACCCAGCGTGGCGCACAGCAGCATGGTCGCGGCGGACACCATTCTCATCATGTTCCAAGCCTCAGGGCGCTTCCGGCGGCTCGACCAGATCTCTTGTCGCCTCGACCTTGACGTCCGGCCCTAACGGTTTGTCGAGGGCGCGGGCCGGGTACGGCCACGCCGCCGGTGGCGCCGCCTGCTTGTCGAAAAACGTCCGGATCGCCGCGTCAGAGACCGCATAGCCCCAGTTGATGAGCGTCTTCTGCTCGCCTTGCGTGAACGGATTCAAGCGCGTGCGGATACGCGCCAGCTCTTCGGTGCGCTCGGGGGGCACCGGCAGCGTGCTCGCGGCACGATAGCTCTGGATCGGCGTCGCGATACCCCAGTACGCGCCGGTGCGCTGCTGGCTGGTGTAGAGGTCGACCAGCACGCGCTTGCGCATCCCGCGCGCCTGGTTCGTCGCGATGTCGAGCGCACGTAGCGCCTGACGAAACCAGTCGCGGCCCTGCGCGGCTTCATAGTGAAACGGCGCGCCGGCATCGCTCACCAGCAGCGTCGCGAGCCGCCGCCACACTGTCTCGAGACCGAGGTTGTCGTAGGCGCCGCCGTCGGTCAGCAGCAACCGCTCGCGATACGTGGGCTCGTTGTAGAGATCGGCGCCGGGAGTGTGCTCGAAGGACGCTGGATCGGGCTCGAACGTTACCGGCGACAGAAACGGCGGGAAGGCACTCGAGGCGGCGACGGCGAGGGCAATCTCAAAGCGCGGGCGTCGTATCAGGCCGATGCGATAATCGCCGCAGTAGGGCTTGCTGAAGCGAAAGTCGACGCCTGTCGCCAGGTTCGTCGAATTGAAGACGAAGCGGGGCGGATCGTCCGGCAGGTCGGCAAGCGTCGCCGTGCCGAACAGATGTTTCCGGTAGGCCTTCGTGAGCACGTCGGCGACCGTCTCGCCGGGCATGAGCACGCCCTCGAGGATCGAGGGCGCATCGATCGTTTGCTCGCAAAACTTCCGCAGCGGCGTGATGACTTCGTCGATGAGCGCCTGCGCGGACCAGTTGGCTTGCCGCAGCGTCGCCCATTTCAGCCCGAGGACGCCGGCGACGATCGAGCCGCCGGACACGCTCGAGACGCGGCTCAGCTTCTGCAGGTGGCCGAGCTCGTTCAAGCGCCACAGGACGCCACAGTGAAAAAGCGTGGCGCGAAAGCCACCACCGGACAGCGCCAGTCCGACTCCGGGCTCCGTTCCCTCGCTACCGAACGGCATCGACAAGAGTCTACTCTCGTTACACTTCTAAGAGCCGAGGGAGGGCGAGATGACGACGAGCGTTCATGAGATCGCCGACCACATCTATCGCATCAGCACACCGGTGACGTTCCCCGACGGCGCCGGTTTCACGTTCAACCAGTATCTGGTCGCGGCCGAACAGCCACTGCTTTTTCACACCGGGCCGCGCCGGATGTTTCCGCGCGTTCGCGACGCGGTCCAGCGCGTGCTTCCCATCGAGCGCCTCCGCTACATCGGGCTCTCGCACTTCGAGGCCGATGAGTGCGGCTCGCTCAATGAGTGGCTCGCGGCGGCCCCGGCGGCAGAGCCCGTGTGCGGCCGGATCGCGGCGATGGTCTCCATCAACGACGTGGCCGACCGCAAGGCGCGTCCGCTGGCCGACGGCGAGGTTCTGGCACTCGGCTCACACAGTGTTCGCTGGTTCGACACGCCGCACCTACCCCACGCGTGGGAATGCGGATTCCTGCTCGAGACGCAGACCCGCACACTGCTGTGCGGCGATCTGTTCACGCAGGGCGGCGCCGAGCATCCGCCGCTGACCGAGTCCGACATCCTCGGTCCGAGTGAGGCGTTCCGGAAGCCGATGGACTACTTCGCGCACGCGAAGAACACGCGGAGCTTACTCGAGCGGCTCGCCGCCGAGAAGCCGACGACGCTCGCCTGCATGCACGGCAGCGCATGGCGCGGAGACGGCGCTCAGCTGCTGCGGGCGCTGGAGGACGCGCTCGAGCAATAATCGAATACTTCGCCCGAAAACTAGCGTAGGCTCGGACAATGATCAAGCTCCGCGAGGCTGTGTGCCCCACGTGCAGCAAGACCGTGAGCGTCACCTACTGGCCGTACAACGTCCCTTTGTACGCGCAGCATTCGATTCCCGGCACCGAGCGCGATTGTGGCTCGGGTCTGCGCCCCGTCGAGACGAAGAAGCGCTAGGGCAACGGCTTCTACTGGCGGCGGTCGCCGAGGAACCGGAGCAGGAACAGGAAGAGGTTGAGGAAGTCGAGGTAGAGCGCGAGCGCGCCGACGATGGCGTATGAGCGCAGCGAGCCCTGTGGGACGTCAAGGGCCATCTGCTTCAAGCGCTGGGCGTCCCAGGCCGTGAGGCCCGTGAAGACGATCACGCCCACCACCGAGATCAGGAACTGCAGCGCGTCGCTGTGCCAGAACAGCCCGACGATCGATGCCAGAATGAGGCCGACCAGGCCCATGAACATGAACTGGCCCACGCCGGCCAGGCTGCGCGAGGTGGTCGTCCCGTAGAACGCCAGTGCGCCGAACATTCCCGCCGTCACCATGAACGTCGTCACGATCGACGCCCCGGTGTACGCGAGCACCAGGACCGACAGCGTCACACCCGTCAGCGCCGCATAGCCGAGGAAAACCGCCGTCGCCGTGCCGGGCGCCAGTTGATGCGCGCGCGCTGACAGATAGAAGACGAGCGCGAGCTGGCCGATGAACAGGCCGATCACGAGCATGTAATTGCCGACGAGCGCCTGGAGCAGCGCCGGCGAGCTGGCCACTATGTAGGCGACCACACCGGTGACCGCCAGCCCCGCGCACATCCACCCGTACACCGCCCGAAGGAAGGCGGTGACGCGCTCGGCGGTCGCCGCGCCTGCCGGAAATGGGGCCGCAGGGTTCCGGTCGAAGGGGTTCATCCGGCTCCTACGTTACCCCCCGCAACCGTGCGCGTCCAGCGCCCCGATCGCGCTAGAATTTCCGCCCTGTGACGACAGAAAGGCGTCCGACCGAGCAGGAGGTGCACCAATGAATCGCCGTGACCTTCTTGGTATTGCTGCGCTGACGGTTTCGGTACTGGGATTGGCGGTGCTGCCGGGCAACGCCACAGAACAGCAAAGATCGCCGAAGGAGCAACTGTTGGGAACGTGGGCGCTAGTCTCGATCGATGCTGTCCGCCAGGATGGCGGCCGATCTCAACTGTTCGGTGCCAGCCCGAAGGGCATCGCCATGTTCGATGGGCGCTACTACGTAATCTCTGTCATGCGTTCAGACCGCGCCCCATTCGCCGTCAACGATCGCATGCAAGGGACCGCCGAGGAAAACAAGGCCACATCGCAAGGGACCATCACGTACTTCGGCACATACTCAGTGAGTGAAGCGGATCGAGTCGTCCTCATCCATATCGATGGCAGCTCGTTCCCGAATTGGAATGAGGCGGATCAAAAGCGCCTGTTCTCGCTCACGGCCGACGAACTGAAGTTGACCGTCCCGGCGCCGCCGACCGGCGGGGCAGCCATTGAGGTCGTCTGGAGGCGAGCCAACTAGTCAGCCCCTGGGGCATCCGGGCGCGGATCACTAGCCGTTTCCGGACGCCACCGTGCTATGGATTGAGTGATGCCGGCGCGGCCGCTGGGCTCCGGGATCGTGCCATTCTTCAGGCTGCTCGGGCTGCTGAAGTACGGCCTGGCGCTATCGGTGGTGCTCGCCTACCTGCCGTTCACGACGTACCGGGGCATGCCGCTGCACGGCATGCTCGGCAATCTGTTCTCGGAGCTACGGCCGCTGAGCGCCTTCTCGGCGATGCTGTTCGTGTTCCTCGCGGCGTGGACCGTGATGATCGTCACAGGGTTGATCGTCAACGGCGTCGAGCTGCGCTTTCCACGCAGCACCGAGGGCCGCGCCTATCGGACGTACGCGCAGATCGTCCGCGATCCGTCTCCGCGCGTCCTGCCCCGCTGGGCGGATGAGATCTTCAGCGTTCCGGTGACCATTCGCCAGTTCGTGCTGTTCACGCTCGTGCTGGGCGGCCTGGCGGGCGTCGTGATCGTGCACAACGCGCGGCCGGGCGAACGCCTCTGGGCGATTGCGGCGATCGCGGCGGCCTTCGTCGCGGCGTACTTCCTACTGATCCTCGCCGCCGCGCCGGCGGCGATCCTCGCTCCCGACGATCCGCCGCTGCGCGGGCGGTGGCCAGCCGCCAGGTGGGTGTGGACGCGGCTTGCGGGAACGCCTTTTCGCACGTTCGCCGGCTTCGCAGAGTGGGTGTCCTCCCGCGTGGCGCGCGCGTTGCGCATGACCTATATCCTCGATGGCTCGGGGCGGATCTATCCGGCCCACCTCATGGCGGCGATGGCGGCGGCGGGCTTCGTCTTGCTGTGGGCCGTCACCACGTACGTCTTCTATCCGGCGCGGCTCACGGCGGCATCGGTTGTCTATCTCTACATCGCGCTGCTCATTTCCGTCTGGGTGTTCGGCGCGCTGAGCTTCCATCTCGGGCGCTGGCACATCTCGCCGCTGGCCGCGGTGCTGCTGATTCTCGTCGTCGGATACGCGAAGCTGGATCACCACTTCGAGCCCGCGGAGCCGCCGTCGGCGCCCGAGCCGAGCATTGAGCCGGTCGACGTCGCGGCTCCGGCCGGAACGAACCTGGTCGTCGTGGCCACGGCGGGCGGCGGCGTGTGGGCCGCGGGCTGGACGACGCGCGCGCTGGAACAGCTCATCGCCAACCGGCCCGAGCTACGGCACGAGATGCGGGTCATCAGCGCGGTTTCCGGCGGAAGCGTCGGCGCGGCGTACTACATCGACGGTCTGCTGCGCGCCGGCCGTGAGACGAGCCTCGCGACGGTCCTGCACGACGTCCGTGTGCGCTCGACGGCGTCGAGCCTGGGAGCCGCCGCCTACGGCGTGGCGTTCAGCGATTTCCCACGCCTGCTCTCCGGCGGCTTCTACAGTCCGCGCAAGGACCGTGGTCAGCTCCTCGAGGAGGAGTGGGCGCGCATCGCGGCGGCCCCCATCGAGGGCGTGGACGTCGGGAAGCGGCCGCAGCCGAGACAAGGCAAGCGGAGACTCCGCAGCCTGAACTCGAGCATCCGCGACGGCAGCATCCCGGCGCCGATCTTCGGGACGACGGTCATGGAAGCCGGCCAGCGCGTGATGATCACGCCGATCACGTTCGCGCCGGGCGTGCGGGCGCCGACGCTGCAGGAGTTTTTGTTCGGCACGGCGTCCGCCACGCCCGAGCCGGATGTGGATCTCTGGACGGCGGCCCGGCTGTCCGCGACGTTCACGTACGTCAGTCCGCCGGCCCGTTCATGGCTCGATGCGCGCGCGACGCACAAAGAGCACCTGATCGACGGCGGTTATTACGACAATTACGGCATCACCTCGGCGCTCGATGTGTTGACGCCGATCCTCTGGGCGAGGAAGAACGGCGACCCCCGCCTGCGCTTCACGCGCGTGCTGATCGTCGAGCTCTCCGGCTTCACCGAGCCCGATCCCGAATTCGTGAAACCGGCCGACGGGCTCACCACGACGCTCTTCGGACCGACGCTCACCGCGTTCCTCGCGCTGCGCGAGGGCGTCGCCACCTCGCGCAACCGGATCGATCTCGATCACTTCAAGACCTCGTGGAACGACGCGCTCAGCGGTCGGGTGCAGATCGAGACGGTCACGTTCCAGCCCGCCCCCGATCGGCGGCGCGGGCCGCTGTCGTGGCACCTATCATCGACGGAGATCGAATCGCTGAAGAACGAATGGGGACCTGGCAGCGACCCCCGCGGATGGCCGCCCAACTTGCGCGCCGAGTGGCAGGTGCTGGATCGGTTTCTGCGCGGCGAGGGCGGCCGCACGCCGGTACGCTAAGCGAAGAAGTCAGAGACTGCGAAGCTCACGTCCCCAAACGCGAGCGGCGACACCGTCTGACCCGGGCCGTGCTGCGTCACGCTGGCGTAGCTGTCGGCGCTCGGTCGGCGATAGACCTCGATGATGCCGTCCGCCACGAGACACAGCCAGAACTCGGGGATGCCCGCGCGGGCGTAGAGGCGTCCTTTGACCAGTCGATCGAAGCGAACCGTCGTGTCGGCCACCTCGACGGCGAGCAGCACGTGCTCCGAAGCCGGACGCTCACGGCTGTAGGAAACCGTCGGTGGCCGGAGCAGAACGACATCGGGCTGCGGTTCCGAACGAGGGAGGATGACGACCGGGTTCTGCGGCGATACGACCGCCCGATCGCCGAGCCGTGTGATGAACAACCGCGTTGCGTTGATCACGCAGCCGATGTGAGGGGTGCCGATAGGCGCCATCTCGACGATCTCGCCGTCGATCAGCTCGATACGCTCGTTCTCGGCGAGAATGCCGGCGTCCGCCATGCGGTGATATTCCTCGACCGTAAAAAGTCTGCGCGCGACGTCGACGTCGAGAGCCATTGCGAACCTCCGGGGCCAGTATAGGGCGGCACGCCGGCAGCGTGTCGCGCACGCGATCAACCGTCAATGCCGTGAATTTGATACGGCGGTGGGCTGCGGTTAGAGCTGCATCAGCACGGCGGTGACGTTCTTGCCGGTCGCTCGCGCGACGACCGACGCATACAGGCCGACTTGACGGCGATATCGTGGCAGCTCCCCCGCGAGCTCGGCGTCCGTCTTGAAGTCGACGACGGTCCAGCCGTCAGCCTCCTCGAACGCGAGATCGATGACGCCTTCCACCAGGGAACCGTCGGACTCGACGCACGCCACCGGCGTCTCGCGGCGGCACCGGCCGGCGCGCCATGCGTCGCGGGCGCGCGCCATCAATGGATGTGCGAGCGCCGCGGCGACGAGCGAGGTCGCGGCGGTCGCTTCGTCCGCGGGCGCGCCGAGGATACGCGCTTGTAGATTTACACCGTCGGCGATCTGCTCCGGCGTCGCGTCGAGGGCCACCGTGGCCAGCGCCGCATGCACCAGCGTGCCGAGGCGCGGACCGCTCGGCCGCGCCGTTCCGGGCGCAGCGTTGACGACGTCGACCGTAAGCGGCTCGTCGCCATCCTGTCTGGCGCGCGCCCAGTCCGTGACCACGCGGACGCGCAGGCTCGGCCGCGCCCCCATCTCCTGCGCCGCCTGTCGTGCCGTGAGCCAGTCGTCATAGCGCTGGCGATCGGCGTCGACGATCTCGCGGCCGGGATCGACGATCAGATCCTCACGCCGCAGACCGTACACGCGCTGCACGTCGAGTGTGAGATGGCGCGGATCCCACCACGCGACGTCGTAGTCGCCGAACGTGTGCAGGCCAGGCCGCACGTTGTCCTTGCCCGGCGTGTCGCGATCCGGCCGCTCGAGCACGGTGTCCTCGCCGAACGCCGGGCAACCGAGAGCCGGCGCCGATGTCCGCCGGCGCTCGGCTGGCGGATAGACCGCGGCGTGCACCGGGGCGACCCAGCCATCGCTCGCGCCGTCCCATCCTGCGACGAACGGATCGTCGCCGATCGCCGGCACCACCAACAGATCGCGTGCGCGCGTGGCCGCCACGTAGGCGATGCGCACGCCCTCGGCGCGATCGCGCGCGACTTCCTCTGCCTCGTGGTCGAACAGATCCCACGGCTGCCAGCCGCCCAGCCGCAGCGCGCACAAGCCGCGCTCGGCATCGACCCAGCGCCCAGGATTCCAGGCCGCGATGTTGCACGTGATGTCGGCAAGGATCACGACGGGGAACTCGAGCCCCTTGGCCTTGTGGACGGTCATGACGCGCACGCCCTCGCTGGATTCCTCCACGATCGGCGCCTCCGGGGCTTCGCCCTCGGCCTCTTCGCGCAGGCGCTCGACGAAGCCGCGGAACGAGATGCTGCCGGCCGCCTCGTACGTGCGCGCCAGCTCCGCGACGCGCAGCACGTTGGCGAGCGCCTGCTCGCCCCACGGCCGCAGCACGAACGTCGCGTGCGCGCGCGTGGCGGTCAGCAGGCGGTTCACCGTGTCCTCGACCGGCCGGTAGTTGCGCAGGCCATGGAGCGAGCGTAGCAGTGTGAGCGCATCGATGATCGGCTTGAGATTCGCCGGCACGTCGCCGCCGGTCGCGGCGTCTGCGCGCGGCAGCCTGTACGGATGCAGACGGCGGTAACGCTGGCGATACTCGATCAGCTCCTCGTCGCCGATCGCAAACAGCGGGCCCTTCAGCGTCGCGTAGACAGACAGCTCGTCGTCCGGCCACTCCACCGCCGCCAGCGCCGTTCGGAGGGATTCGACCTCTTCGCGCAGATGGAACGAGCGGCCGCCGACCAGCAGATGCGGGACTCCGCGCGCCTCGAGCGCCTCGACGTAGCGGCGCGTGACGTCCTCGCCGAACGACGTGAAGCGCCGAAACAGCAGGCACACGTGACGCGCGGAGATCGGCAGCGCCTCGCCGGGTCGCTCACGCTCGGTCACCTTCCAGCCGCTCTCGTTCAGCAGCCACGCGACGAACGCGCCGACGGCATCCGGCATCGACTGCTCGATCGTGACTTTCGCCAGCCCGCCCCAGTGGCCGTAGGGTTTCGGGACGGGCAGCGCGACGATCCCCGGCTGTCCCGCCATGTCCTCACGGTGGCGCGCCAGCGGCACGTAGCCCGCCTGCAGCGCCGCGCGATCGTCGGTCATCACGGGCGCGAACGCCGCGTTCACGAGATTCTGGATCGATGGGTTCGCGCGGAAGGAGGTCGTGAGGTAGACGCAGGCCGCTCCGCGCGCGACCAGCAATTCTTTCACCGCCTGATAGGTGCCGACGTCGGCGCGGCGGAAGCGATAGATCGACTGCTTGGGATCGCCAACCAGGAACAGCTTCCCCAGCGCGGGCGTGACGTCCTGCCAGCGGCTGTCTGTCGGGTTCGTCGCCGACAACAGCAGCACGATCTCTGCCTGCAGCGGATCGGTGTCCTGAAATTCGTCGACGAAGATGTGCGTGAGCCGCGCCTGGAGATCTGCGCGGACCGGCGCGCAGTCGCGCACCAGGTCGCGCGCCCGCAACAGCAGATCGACGAAGTCCAGCGCCGCCGCGCCCGTCTTGAGTTTTTCGTAGCGATCGACGGTCTCCAGCAGCTCCTGCTGCACCAGCGCGGCGAGATCGGCGTCCGCCTCGCGGGCGAAGGCGTCCAGGGCGGCCAGAAGCTCGTCGTGAGCGCTCAGGACCTCGTCGCGCGTGACGTTGCCGCGGTAGTTTCGCGCGTCGCCGCGCCGCGGCTTCTTGAAGGAGCGCTCGCGCAGCAGGTCGATCAGCGCCGCCTCGAGGCCGTCCTGGTCGCGCGGCGCCACGCGCTCGCGCGTCAGCACGTCCTCGCTCAACCGCCGCACCGGCCAGAGGTCGGCGTACAGCGTGTCGCTCGAGCGCGAGCACGTGGTGAGCCGCGCGTGCAAGCCGTGCACGCGCGCGACGAGCGCCTCGATCGCTGCCTCGCGCGCAAACGGCCGCCGCTGCCACGGCGCACGGAAGTCACGCCAGCCGACGAGCTGATAGCCCGCCTTGCGCAGCCGCTCGATCGGATCGCCGTCGAACGCGCGCCGCCGCAGTGCGCGCCGCAGGCCCTCGGGTGGTGCCTCGAGCCGCTCCGTCAGCCAACCGTCGAACGCGCGGCGATAGAGCGCCTCGGCCTCTTGCTCCGCCAGCACCTCGAAGCGCGGGTCGACGCGCGCCTCGACCGGCCGCTCGTGCAGGATGTCGTTGCAGAAGCCGTGGATCGTGCTCACGCGCGCTTCTTCGAGATACGCGATGGCGTCTTCGAGCCGCGCGCGCTTTGGGCCGTCCGCCTTGGCCCGCTCGTCTTCCAGCCCGGCGCGCAGCCGCAGCTTCAGCTCGCCGGCCGCCTTCTCGGTGAACGTCAGCGCCGCGATCGTCTGCACGGCGCCGCGCCCCTCGGCGAGCACATTCACCAGGCGCGCGACGAGCTCGCTGGTTTTTCCGGTGCCCGCCGCGGCTTCGACGATGAGCGTCTCGTCGAGGGAGGTACGGATGCGGTTACGCTCGGCGGCGTCGACCAGGGGAGTCACGCCCCTCGGTACTCCGCAGTCATCGGGGCGGTCGCGCAGGCTCCCCTGTGAGCATGCCCTGTGCGCTGATGTCCTCGTCCACGTCTGGCCAGTGCACGCCCTGCCCATCTCCGATGATTTGATAGTTCGAGCGCTGCGCAGGAGTGGCCGCGGCGAGGCGCCAGGACCACGCGAGCGGAACGCTGATGATGCGGCCGTCTGCCAAACGGGCCGTGATCATCTGGTCGGAGACCTCGATGGCCCGAATCCGCACTGACTGCATTGCTGCAGGTCAAGCGCCCGAGCACGACGAGCGCCGACCTCGCCGGGCCCTCATGACCCGAGCCAAGGCTCTCAACGCCTCGTTGGCTTCTCGAGCTCCCGGGAAGACGGCGGCAACATCCGGATCCAGCGTCAAGACGATGCTGCCTTTCGCTTAGCGTGAGGCGTACTTGTTGCGTCGCGCCCGGCTGAAGTCATATTCGGGAAGCACTTCGTCGACATTACGCCGACGCGAGGCCGTAGCCCTGCTCTTAGCTCTCTTCATAATCTCGGCGTTCTCGACGCGTCGCCTTTCGCGCGCCGATGAGGCGGATGGCGTCGCCGCGTTCGGTGAACATTACCACGAGCCACCGCTGCCACGCCGACTGCCCGAGCAGGACGAATCGCTCCTCGGCCTCGGAATGGCGCGGGTCGTCGATAATCAGGGCGAGCGGATTCCCATTCGAAGTACGGGTCCGCTCGCTCCACCTAGCGGACAGCTTCGCTTGAAGGCGAGAGCCCGAGTAATGTCCAAAGATTCGGACACCACGCCGCCGGCAGTCATAAAGGAAGGCTCCTAAACGAGACGAATCACGTACAGCATGCTGCCACTGTCCTTTCTCGACAGAAAGCCGTCGGGGCTCGTCACCGTGTCGAGCGGCTCCACGCTCTGGCGCACCGTCCGTTGCGCGCGGAACGGCGCGAAATGCACACGCGTGGCTCCCAGCGCCTCACACGCCGCGCCCGTCCACTGATTGGTCGCCTCGATCACCATGAAGGCATGGCCGAGCGCCTGATAGTGCTCCGCCGTGGCGACCACGAGATCGAAGGCATCCGCCTTCGGCAGCGCGTCAGAGCGCGCGACCATGAAGTGATGGCCGACCTTGCCCTTGGCGTAGGCTTTTTGAAACTGCGGATACGCGAGGGACAGCGCCTTCAGCGCTTCGGCGTCCTGGGCGCCGAGCAGCGCGAAGACCGGATCCACGAATGCGAGCACGGCATCGAGAAATGGATCGTCGCGACGGAACTCCGGCGGCGCGTCGAGCAGCGGCATCGTCTCGTTGAGCGCGCCGCCGATTACGTAGCCCCGTTCGTTGAGCATGGCGAGGGACTGCCCCAGCGCCGCTCCACTGAGTCTGACCGCGGACCGGGGACTGCTCGGATCTGTGAGCACGATGAGCCGGATGAACCAGTACAGCAGTCGCTCCCTGTTCCAGGGACCGAACGCCTCGCTGCCGAAGCGATCGGTGTGGAGCGATTCAGCAAGGCCGGCCGGCGGAAGCCTCGCAGGCTGCAGATGGCGACACTGAGGCTCGCGTCGCGCAAACGACGTCCCGACGACTTCCGCCAGTCGGAGCACCAGCGTCGGGCTCAGACGCGCGGCAGGAACCGTCGCGTAACGGCGGCTGCGATGCGGCTGGGCGCGCTTGAAATCGACGAGCGGCAGGACCTCGGGGAGCGGCTGCAGCCCATGCTGGACGACGTCTTCGGCGGTTGGATAACGGCAGTGCGGCAACGGCCGTGGATGGCCGGATCGAGGCATACTTGGCTTTCTCCTCCGCGCAACGATTGGGAACCGGGGCGCGAAGGAGCATCAGCAGTGCCAGAGCGGATTTCGGGTCATTTCCGCGTATACGCGGCACGGCGGCGGGTTCGGTCGTCGGGCAAGGCGCCGGAGCGTTCGGGCGCCCCGCCCTGCGTTACGGCCAGTCCCTCAGCGCGCGCAGCGGGTCCATGCGCGCCTGCTCCTTGAGCTTCACGCGGACTTCCTCGTGCGGGCCGCACACGTCGCGGAAGTCGCAGATGCCGCACGCGCGCGCTCGCGGTGCCGGCGGCAGAAAGCCTGCCGCGATGGCGCTGTCGATCACACCGAGGACCTCGGCGCCGCGGCCGCGCGCCTCGCCTGACATCGGCACGACGCGCTCGGAGAACCCGCCGGCGCGCGTGCAGTAGTAGAGGCGCGACTCGACCACGCGCGCGCCGAGCAGTTGCTCGACGGCGAGCCCATAGATCACTGGCTGGAGCATTTCGCCGCCGCCGACAACGAGATTGCGCCTGGTGTAGTCGCGGCCCGTCTTGTAGTCGGTCACGCGCAAGTCGGGCGCGCCGCCTGGCGCCGCCGCATTGCGGCGCCGTTCGACGAGATCGACGATGCCGCGCAGCCGCCAGCCCTCCGCGAGCGTGACCTCCGATTCCACGCTGCGAGGATCGTTCGCGGGATCGCGCTTGAGCCCGAACGCCAGCTCGAACGCGACCGGCTCCCACTCGGCGTGCGTCGCCGCCGTCTGCTCGAGCCACATTCTCAGGTCTGCGCGCATCGATTCGACCTCGTCCTGCCACACGCGCTGAATCGCCGGCGCCAGCTCCTCGCGGTACTGATCGGCCACGCGGTCCAGCGTCGCGTCGAGTGTCTTGCGCGCCGTCTCGAGCGTCGCTGAAGTCAGCGGAAGCCGTGCGTCCTCCGCGAGTGCGCGCATCGCGTCCGCTTGCACGCGATGGAAGAGATGCCCGCGCGTCGCCGGGTCCAGCTCCACGACGGGCGCCACTTCGGGGCGCGGCTCGAGCCGGCAGATGGCCGAGAGGAAGAACTGGTACGGGCACGCGGCGAATTTCTGCAGCGCCGAGGCCGAGTACGCACGGGCCGCGAGCCGCGCCGCGGCGAGCGTCTCGCGCGTGCCGTCCGTCACGCGCACGAGGCCGTCGGCTGGCGTGAAGCGCCCGTGCCAGCGGCCCCAGCGGGTGCGCAGCGAGCGCGCGAGCGCGTCGTTCAGCTCCAGCAGGTAGCGTGCGCGGCCGCGCGCCTCGCCGCCTGAGAGCAGCGCGCGGAGCGTCGCCAGGTCGTGCTCGACCTCGTCGATCGCGCGCGACGGATCGTCGGGCGCGGGCCACGCCAGCCGCGCCCCCGCGGCCAGCGCCGCCTCGCGCTCCATCCGCTGCGGCTCCGGCACCGTGCCGGTGAGCGCGCGCGCCACCTCCAGCGCGTAGAACGACGGCACACGC
>Ga0209382_10003443_pt1 | contig 21942 bp, 28 predicted proteins | sample SoiMetdeltSBSDD5_FD_187599 | JGI IMG/M metagenome (GOLD analysis project Ga0209382, IMG submission 187599) | Bulk soil microbial communities from a Populus tree surrounding site in Tennessee, USA - Soil MetaG P. deltoides SBSDD5 (SPAdes) (version 2) | ecosystem: Environmental > Terrestrial >...
TCCGGCAGCCAGACGTAGAGCGGAATCTGCGCGGACTTGCCGCACGCGCCGAGGAACAGCAGGAGACAGATCGCGGTCAGCACGCCCGTGGGGACGCCGCCGCTCGCGGCGAGGTTCGACACGCGCGCGAAATCGACGCTGCCGAGGTAGGCGAACATCAGGAACATCGCGATGAGGAAGCCGAAGTCGCCGATGCGGTTGACGATGAACGCCTTCTTGCCGGCGGCGGGCGCGTAGTCGGTGTCGTAGTAGAAGCCGATGAGGAGATAAGAGCAGAGACCGACGCCTTCCCATCCGACGAACATCAGCAGGTAGCTGCTGCCGAGGATGAGGATCAGCATCGCGACGAGGAAGAGGTTGAGGTAGGCGAAGTAGCGCCAGTACCCCTCCTCGTGGTGCATGTAGCCGACGGAGTAGAGGTGGATGAGGAAGCCGATCCACGTCACGACCATGAGCATGACGATGGCGAGAGGATCGAGCTGGAAGGCGACGTCGGCGCCGATGGCATTGACCTCGCCGCCGCTGCTGAACCACTGGTACACGAAGTCGACGTAGCGCTCGCCGTGCTGATGGTCGGGGTGCGCGTTGTACTGGACCACGGCCACCGTGCCGAGGACCGCCGCCGCCAGCGACGCCAGAAGCGCGACCGCGGTGACGAATCCCTTGCCGGCGCGCTTGCCGAACAGCCCGTTCAGCAGGAAGCCGAGGAACGGCAGGATGGGGATGAGCCAGAGGTTGTTGAGCATCATTCAGAACGATGAGCGATGAACGATGAACGATGAACAAAGGCGAAATCAGGCCCGTTCATCGTTCATCGTTCATCGTTCATCGTTGGTTCTCCTCGTCGCCAATCCGAGGAGAACCCCGAATCAGCTCTATCTCTCGTTACGCGTTCGATCCTGATAGTCGTCCGAGGACGCTGGATCGAGCTCCCACCGCTTTTCATCGCGGCGGTGTTCTTTCTCTCCGAACTTCAGCTCCTCGTTGTCCTGGTACGTCACTCCCATCGCCGCCCCGATGTCGTCCACGACGCTCTGGTCGGGGGTGGACATGCTCGAGACAGCGGACTCGTCGCCGCTGAACTGCGCCGACTCCCACTGCGCGTCGAGGTCGCCGGCGGTGATCGTCGGATCGGCGAGCGGGTCGTTCCGCAGCCGGTGCGACAGTTTCGAGGCGCTGGCCGAGATGTCGACCGTGGGCGGCTCGATGTCGTCGCGCAACCCGTTCCGATTGCGGTCCTTCCGTTCGTCCTCTTCCCAGTCAATGAGCTTTTCTGTTTTGTCCATCGTTCAGGCTCCTAGTGCCTGAACAGTGCGACAAACAAGCCACCCCCGGCTGAAGCCGGGGGCTATTACCAATGCATCAGGTTGGCTTCGTCCACGTCGATCGTGTCTCGGTGGTGGAACAACGAAATGAAAATCGCCAGACCGACCGCGGCTTCCGCGGCGGCGATGGCCATGATGAAAAAGACGAAGATGAGTCCGTGAGCCTGCCCGAATTGCTTGGCGTAGGCGAGGAACGTGAGGTTCACCGCGTTCACCATCAGCTCGATGGACATGAAGATGGTGATGCCGTTCCTGCGCGTGAGCACGCCCATGACGCCGATCGTGAACAGGATCGCGCTGAGGATCAGAAACCACTGCGTCGGGATCACTTCGTCACCTCGGACGGCCGCGTGCGCCCGCTGAGCAGCAGAGCGCCGACGATCGCGGCGAGCAGGAGGATGGAGACCATCTCGAACGGGAAGATGTACGCCTCGAACATCCGCACGCCGATGTCGTACGCCGTCGCTTTGAACTCCGCGGTCGGCGGGCCGAGGACCACGTACTTGATGATGAAGTACACGAGACCGATTCCGAACGCGGAGCAGCTCGTGTAACCGAGGAACTGTTGGATCGGGCGCGTCGAGGGCTCCGCGACGTGCTGCAGGTTCAACAGCATGATCACGAACAGGAACAGCACCATGATCGCGCCGGCGTAGACGATGACCTGCAGCGCCGCGAGGAACGGTGCGTCGAGCAGCACGTACATCACCGCCAGTGCGAAGAACGACGCCACCAGCGAGAGCGCGCCGACCACCGGGTTCCGGTGCAGCACGACCACCAGCGCGAAGATCACGGCGATCGCGGCGAAGAGGAAGAAGATGGTGAATTCGACCATAGATCAGTTGGCAGTTGGCAGTTTGCAGTTGACAGGAGAAACCCTTCCACCCGTGGTCGGGCGGCGGTTTCCTGTCAACTGCCAACTGTTAACTGTCGACTCCATTAAATCCACCTGGCCGCGACGAACGCGGCCACGATCACGATGTTCAGGAACGCCAGCGGCAGGAACAGCTTCCAGCCGATGCGCATCAGGATGTCGTACTTGAGGCGGGGGATCGTCCAGCGCACCCAGACGAAGATGAACATCAGGAATCCCCACTTCGCCAGGAAGGCGAGGAACGAGAGCAGGAAGCCCACGAACGTCGCCGGCTCGTTGTACCAGGGGATGTCCCATCCGCCGAGATAGAGCGTCGTCACGAGCGCGGCCATCGTTCCCATGGCCATGTACTCGGCCATGAAGAACAGCGCGAACTTCATCGACGAATATTCAGTGTGGTAGCCCGCCACCAGTTCGGCCTCCGCTTCCGCGAAGTCGAACGGCAGACGGTTCGTCTCCGCGAATGCCGAGACGGAGAACACGATGAAGCTGAGCCACATCGCCGGCGAAAAGACGTTCCACGCCGGGACTTTGAGGGCATCGAAGAGAACGAAGTAGCCGGTCTGGTGCGCGACGACGTCGGTCAGCTTCAGCGATCCCGTCGCCAGCAGCACGCTCACCGCGGCCAGCGTCAGCGCGAGCTCGTACGAGATCATCTGCGCCGAGGCGCGGATCGCGCCGAACATCGAGTATTTGTTCGACGACGCCCATCCCGCGATGGTGATGCCGTAGACGCTGAGCGAAGCCAGAGCGAACACGACCAGGATGCCCGCGCTCACGTCCGCGACGACCGGCTCGAACCAGCGGCCGCCCTCGAACAACGTGCGGCCGAAGAGCGTCATCTCCGGGATCGTGAATCCGCGGCCCCACGGAACCACCGCAATGGTTGTCAGCGCGGGGAAGAGTCCGAACGTCGGCGCGAGCGTGTACAGCAGCCGGTGCGCCTGCGCGGGCACGATGTCTTCCTTCATGAGGAACTTCAGCGCGTCGGCGAACGACTGCAGAAGTCCGAAGGGTCCGACGCGGTTCGGTCCCGGCCGATCCTGAATGAGCGCGCTGCCGCGGCGCTCGACCCACACCATGATCGGCGTGATGTTCAGCCAGATCCCGAGGATGATCGCGATCTTGAGGATCGAGAGCAGGATGTCGGTGGTGTCGAAGGCCATTTACGCCGTGACCTCCGCGAGCTCCGGGAGTGTCTGGAACGCGTCGTCGTCGGGGAAGAGACGCGCGCCGACGCGGCGGAGCGCCTCGTAGTCGGTCTCGGCCTGTCCCTTCGGCGCGAACGCCTGATGGATGCTCTGCTCGCGTCCCTGCAGGTTCGTGAACGTGCCTTCCTTCTCCGCGTGGATCGCGCCGGGGATGAGCACGTCCGCGACCTCGGTCAGCGGATGGTTCGCATCCCACGAATGCACGATGAGGAACTTCGCCTTGCGGAGGTTCGCGACGACCGCGGGATCTTTCGCGCGCTCGCTGAACTTCGCGTCGCAGATGTAGAGGACGTCGATGCCGTCGGCGCCTTTGGTCAAAAGATCTTCGACGGACGCATTTCCGAGGACCGCGGTCACGCCCCTATAGTTCGGCGCGCCCTGCTCGCCGAGGATCCACTCCGTGCGCGATTTCATCCTGATCGGCCCGATCGGATCGACCATCACGCCGACGCTGGCGTTCAAACGCTCGAAGAGCGTTTTCGCCATCGACGCTTCTTCGTTCGTCATGTGCGCGGATGCGATCGCGGCGACTTTCTTCGCGGCGCGGACGGCGGTCTCGATGCTGTCGAGCGCCTCTTCCCACGTCGAGATGCCAAGGTAATCGTCCTCGGTGCGCACCTTCGGAACTACCACGCGGTCCGTTTCGTACTGTTCGTAGGAGAAGCGGCCGTAGTCACACAACCAATGATCGTTGACCTCGGGATTCACGCGCGGACGGTAGCGGTAGACCTGTCCGTTGCGGTGTCCGATGAACAGATTGCAGCCGACGTCGCAGCCGTTGCAGATGGACTCGGTGGAGCTGAGGTTCCACACGCGCGACTCGAAGCGGAACTCGCGCGGTGTCAGCGCGCCCGTCGGGCAGATGTCGGTCACGCACGCGCTCATCCAGTTGTCGAGCGGCGTTCCCGGGAACACGCCGACCTCGGTGGACGCGCCGCGTTTGAAGAACGCGAGCTCGCTCGTCTCCGTGATCTCCTGCGTGAAGCGGATGCATCGCGTGCAGTGGATGCAGCGATTCATGTTCTGGATCACGTGCGGCCCGATGGCCGTACGGTCCATGCCGGGGTAGGTGCGCTTGACCTCGCCATAACGCGAAGTGACCGAGCCGTAGTTGAACGAGTAGTCCTGCAGCGGGCACTCGCCGGCCTTGTCGCAGATCGGACAGTCCAGCGGATGGTTGATGAGCAGGAACTCCATCTGCCCCTTGCGCGCCTTGTCGACTTTGTCGTTCCAGACGTAGATCTTCATCCCGTCCTTGACCGGGGTCGCGCACCCGGCCTGCAGCTTCGGCATTCCCTCGACTTCGACGAGGCACATGCGACACTGGCCGACCACGCTGAGGGAGGGGTGATAGCAAAAGTGAGGGACGTGAACGTCGGCCGCTTTCGCGGCTTCGATCGCGTTGATGCCATCCTGGACTTCGACTTCGATTCCGTCGATGGTAACTTTAGCCATATAAGGTGCTTTGTCGATGCAGATTGAGCGCCTGACACGCGGGCTGGCCTGCGGGGCAAATGCGAAAGTTCCACAGACAAGTCCGTGAAAGATTTCACAAGCGCGCAGCATACTCACGGAGGTGAGGAGCGTCAACGCGCGTGACGCGATGAAGTCCAAGGACCATCGCGCGAAAGGAATTCGTGAGAAAAGACATAGTCATTGCCATCGCCACCGTCCTGATCATCGCCGCAGTCACGTTCGGATTGGCGAAGATGCGTCCCGATCTTCCCGGCACACCCTCGAACCCATTCAGCACATCCAAGAGCGATTCCGAGTCCGCGAAAACGAGCGGCAAGGTCGTCATGCGCGTGAACGGTGAACCGGTCACGGAAGCGGAGTTCAACGCTTTCATGAGCGCGGTGCCGGAACAGCAGCGTGCGATGCTCGCCAGCCCGGCCGGCAAGCGCGAGCTCGCGAATGAGATCGTCCGTATGAAGGCGCTCGCGCAGGAAGCGCACCGCACCGGTCTCGACAAGGATGCGGAGCTCGTCGCGCAGTTCGCGCTGCTGAAGACGCAGCTCACCGCCACGCGCGCGCTGCAGAAGATCGTCGAGGAACGCTCGGAGAAGCAGATCCAGGCGCTGTACGAGAAAGAGAAGGGAAGCTCGCTCTCGCTGCGACACATCGTCGTCGCGTACGAGGGCGGGATGATCCCGCCGCGCGGGAAGGGCAAGCCGCCCTCGGGCGAGGCCGCGACGAGCAAAGCGAACGCGCTGGTCGCGCGTCTTCGCGGCGGCGCGGACTTCGCGAGCACCGCGCGCGCGGAATCGGACGATCAGGAAAGCGGTCAACGCGGCGGCTCCCTCGGACCTTTGCGCGCGGAGATGTTGCCGCCCGAGGTGTCGAGCGTCGTGACGAAGCTCAAGCCGGGACAGATCAGCGATCCGGTGAAGACGCAGTTCGGCATCCACATCTTCAGCGTCGCTCCGCCGACGCTCGAGGACATGCGTCCGATGCTGCAGCAGCAGGTGCAAAACCAGATCGCGCAGGAGGAAGTGAAGAAGCTGCAGGCGGCCGCGAAGGTGGATCTCGATCCGCAGTTCTTCCCGCCGGCGCCCAGCGTTCCGACGCCATCACCGCAGACGCAGACCGCGCCGCAGGCCGCGCCTCCGGGTCGAGGTTAGGGTTACACTTCAGCGATCCTGAATGACCGCGCGGAAGATTCTGGTCGTTGAAGACAACGACATGAACATGCAGCTCGTCGAGTTTCTCCTCGAAGAGGGAGGCTACGACATCGTGAAGGCGACCAGCGGCGAGGAAGCGCTGGCGCTCACGCGCGAAGGCGCCGCGCCGGATCTGATTCTCATGGACATTCACCTTCCGGGCATGGACGGCCTCTCGGTCGTCCGTGCCATGAAGGCGGACACGCGCACCTCGCGCATCCCGATCCTCGCGCTGACCGCACACGCGATGCGCGGGGACCGCGATCGCTTTCTCGAAGCGGGCTGCGACGGATACATCTCGAAGCCGATCGACGTGAAGACGTTCCTCTCGGCGATCGAGCAGTACTTGTAGTGGAGCGCCGCCGTCTCGGCGGCTGAGCGGGCGGCGTCTCGCCGCCCGGGGGACGCGCCTCAGCGCGACAACCGCCCGCCCACCCGGAGTGGCGGCGCGGGACGCCGCCACATCAGCCGGCGGGACGCCGGCGCTCCGAGTACAATCCGCGCCCGTTATGCGAATGCTCGTTCTGGGCGCCGGCCGCATGGGTCTCGGCGCGGTCCACGATCTCGTTTCTCAACCTGACGTCGACGGCGTCACCGTCGCCGACTCGGAATTGTCGAAGGCGGAGGCGATCGCGAATCGCTATCCGCAGAAAGTCCGCGCGGCGCGGATCGACTGCAACGATCACGCGGCGGTCGTGGAGTTGATGCGCGGTCACGCCTCGGCGATCAGTTGCGTGAACTACTGGCTGAACGAGAAGCTCGCGCGCGCAGCCATCGAGGCGCGCACGCATTTCTGCGATCTCGGCGGGAACAATGACGTCGTCGACGCGGAGCTCGCGCTCGATGCCGAGGCGCGCGCGGCGGGGATCAACATCATCCCGGATTGCGGACTCGCGCCCGGAATGGTCGCGGTGCTGGTTGCGCACGCGGCGCAGCAGTTCGAGAAGATCGACGAAGTTCACATTCGAGTCGGCGGTTTGCCGCAGACGCCGAAGCCCCCGCTCGACTACCAGCTCGTTTTCTCCGTCGAAGGTCTGATCAACGAGTACATCGAGCCGGCGCGCATCATCCGCGACGGGAAGATCACGACCGTCGATTCGATGACCGAGCTCGAGTCGCTGACGTTCCCCGAGCCGTTCGGGAAGATGGAAGCGTTCCAGACCTCGGGCGGCACGTCGACGCTCGTGGAGACGTTCCTCGGCAAGGTGCGCGATCTCGATTACAAGACGATCCGCTATCCGGGCCACTGCGCGAAATTCAAGGCGATGATCGACCTCGGACTCTGCGACTCGAAGCCGATCGACGTCGACGGCGCGCAGGTGAAGCCGCGTCGGGTCCTCGGCGAACTGCTCGTGAAGAACCTCCCGCACGACGAGCCGGACGCGGTGCTCGTGCGAGTCGAAATGACCGGCGGCGGCAAGCGCCTCCGCTACGACATCATCGACCGCCAGGATCCCGAGACCGGTCTCTCCGCGATGATGCGCACGACCGCGTTCCCGGCGTCGATCGTCGCGTTGATGATGGCCCGCAATCAGACGACGTCGAAGGGCGCCTTGCCGCAGGAAAAGTGCATTCCGCCGGACGCGTTCATGGATGAACTGGCGGCGCGGAAGATCCTTATAGAGAAGTCGTTAGAGAAGTCGTTGGAGAAATCATGAGACTCCTCATTCGCTGGATCATCAACACGCTCGCGCTGCTCCTGGTGGTGAAGGTCGTCCCCGGCTACGTGTACGACGGCTGGGTGTCGCTCGCGATCGCGGCGGCGGTGCTGGGGCTGCTCAATGCGATCGTGCGTCCCGTTCTCTGGTTCATCACCCTTCCGATCACCGTCATCACCCTCGGCTTGTTTCTGTTGGTGCTCAACGCGATCATGCTCGAGCTGACCGCGTGGCTCGTGCCGGGATTCGGAATCGAGGGCTTCGGCTGGGCCATTCTCGGCGCGCTGGTCCTCGCGATCGTGTCGCTGTTCACCGACCGGATCGGGCGCAAGAACGAAGAACGTTGATCGCGGGGCCGGTCTGATACACTTCGGCCCGTTCATGAATATCATCAAGAATCGGGTCAACGACGTCACCGTCCTCGACATCCAGGGCGTGATCAAGCTCGGCGAGAGCGCGCGCGAGTTCTCCAGCTACCTCGAGAAGGTGCTGAACGACGAGACCGGTCCGGTGATGATCAACTTCGAGGCGATCAACTACATGGACTCGACGGGTCTGGGTGAGTTGATCGGCTATCTGCAGAAGTTCGAGGACCGTCAGCGCAAGATGGCGCTGGTCAAGCCGTCGCACCGCATCCTGGCGCTGCTGAAGATCACGAAGCTCGACACGGTCTTCAAGATCTTCGACTCGCGCGAGACGGCGATGACGTATTTGACCGAGTCTGTCGCCTGAGGCCGACACTCCTCAACATCTCGTCGAAGCGCGGATCTCCGTTCAGAGAGTCGAGCTTCGGATCCACTCCCGCGAGCGGAAACGAGAGATTGCGCTGCGCCTTCGCTTTTGCGAGCCACTTCATTGCGTTTTCGCGGTCGCCGCGCAGGGCGTACGCCACTGCCGCATCGTAGGGGTTGTCTTCGTCGATGGTCGCCGGTGGCGCAGGACGTTTCCCAGCCGCATACGTCTCCGCGTGCTCGATGCAGCGCAGCGCCTCTTCGTAAGTGGGCGAGAGCGCCAGCGCACGCCGTGACTCGCGGACCGCGTCGTCGTAGCGGCGCGTGTAGATGTACGCCCACGCAACGTGCATGTTCGCGCGCGGCGACACGGGATCCAGCTCCTGTGCCCGGCGCATCTCGGCGATGCCCTCATCGAACGCGCCGCGTGAGATGAGCAGCCAGGCGTGATCGTGCAGCGCGCCGACCTCGTTCGGGTTCAGGCGGATCGCCTGGCGGTAACTCTCCTCAGCGGCGTTCCAGTCCCACGCGTACCAGAAGCGATGCATGGCCGTGATGCCGTGCGACTGCGCCAGGCGAGGCGCAAGTTGCAGCGCGGCATCGCTCGCGCCGCGGATCTCCTCGCCCGCCACGCGCGGCTCGATGCGCTCGCGCATGGCCAGCATGTGCACCGACTCCGCAAGTCCAACCCGCGCGAGCACGAATGTCGGCTCGATGCGCACTGCCTCGCGCAGCTCGCGCACGCTCTCCTCGATTGCCGGTGTCTTCTTCTCGTGCCAGAGCCGCCGGCCGCGGAGGTAGGCCTCGTGCGCCGCGGGGCTCCGTGCTGTGAGCGTGTCGTCGGGGATCAAGGCGATGCGCAGCGCTCCCGCGATCTTCTCCGCGATGTCTCGTTGGATCGCCAGAGCGCCGGATCCGTTGCGGTCGAAGGACTCGTTCCACACCTGCGTCTGATCGCTCGTGTCGATGAGCTGGGCTGTCACGCGAATGCGACCGCCCTCGCGGCGGACGCTCCCTTCGACGACGTACGCGACTCCGAGCTCGCCGCCGATGTCGCGGATGCTTTTTTTCGTGTCGCGGTAGGTGAGAATCGACGTACGCGCGATCACGCCGAGCCGTTGCGGCTGGAGGGCGCCGAGATGCGTGATCAACTCCTCGGTCATCCCATCCGCGAACGGAGCGGCCCCTTCGAAAGGAAGGACAGCGATCATCGTCTTCGACGTCTGCACCTCTCGCCGTTGTCCTGCTGCCGCCAGGAGCACGAGGAGCAGCGCCGCCGCCATCACGATCCATGTGGAGCGGCGGGCTCTCAGACCGCTTCTGTTAGGCGATTGCGGAGCGTCGATCGTTCCAACGAACCGATATCCCCGCTTAGGCAGCGTCTCGATGAATTGTGGATTCTTCGCGTCGTCGCCGAGGGCCGTGCGCGCTTGCAGGACGCAGAAGTTCAGGCCGCGCTCGAAGTCGACGAACGTCCCATCCACCCAAACATGCTGCCGCAACTCCTCGCGTGTGACCAGCTCGCCCGGCCGGCGCGCGAGCGCGAGCAGGAGACGGAAGGGTTGCCGCGGGAGCGGCACTACCTCGCCGTCGCGGCGCAACTCCTCGGTTCGCGCGTCCAGCGCGAAGCGTCCGAAGCGGATGATGTCCATCAAGCGGGCATCGTACGCCCATCTAACGCGTTTCTAATGGACGCAAAACCGTGAACGAACGCACATTGCAGCCATGAAACGACCAATCGCACTCGCTTTCCTCCTGCTCCTGCTCGCGTTCAGCGCGCGCGCCGCCGACGAGGCCGTCACCCTCGCTGGCGAGATCGTCGACCTGCACTGCTACACCAGCCGCGGCGCCAAAGGCGAAGAACACGCGGGCTGCTCGAACGCCTGCATCAGCCGCGACGTTCCGGCCGGCTTCCTCGCCGAGGATGGAACGCTCTATCTGCTCGTGAACGAGAAACCCACCGCGGTCAAAGAGAAGATTGCCGGCAAGGCCGGAAAGAAAGTGACCGCCAAGGGCAAGGTCGTCGAGCGCGACGGGATGAAGGCGCTGCAGTTGGTGTCTGTGGAGTAGCTGGCGCCGGCAGAGATGCCGGCGCTACATCACATCCGCATCCAGCTCCCGCAGGAACGCCAGCAGCAGCTCGCGTTCCTCGGGTGTCAGAGTCACCGGTCGCAATTGCGGATCCGGTGACTTCGTCTTGAATCCGCCGGCGAGCATCCGATCGACGGCTTCCTCGAGCTTTGCGACGCGGTGGTCGTGAAAGTACGGCATGGACTTTCCGATGTTGAGCAGCGTCGGTGTTTTGTACGGACTGCCCGTGCCGATGTCGTGACGCAACCGATCCGTCAACAACACTCCGTTGTGACAGTTCGTGCAGCGAGCCTTGCGGTCGAAGACTTCGTAGCCGCGACGCGCCTTCTCCGAAAGCGCTGTTGCGTCGCCGTCGTGAAAGCGAACCCACGGTGCATTCACCGGAACGAGCGTGCGGAGGTACGACGCGAGCGCGTCCGTGACCTTCTGCGGCGTGACGTCCGGTCCGAACCGCGCTGCCACTTCGTCCAGCGTCGGCCCGTCCTTCCGCACCATCGCGAACTGCCACATCCCTTGCACCGCTCTCTCCAGCGGGATCGGTGCGTCCTCTCCGAAGAAGCCCTGCGCATAGCCGACGTTGATCAGCGACGCGCACGCCCGACCATCAATTGCGCCGATGGTGAATCCATACTTCGGCTCGTGACATCCCGCGCACGTCCGGGAGCCGTCGGCGCTCAGGCGCGGATCAGAGAACAGCTTGCGTCCGAGCTCGACCTTCTCGCGCGTCAGCGGATTTTCCGGCGGCACTTGCATCGGCCTGAAGCGTGCCAGCTGCGGCGGTTTCCAGGGTGAGGGAGGAGCCTGGACGATCTTCTGTGCGGGCTTCGAGCAGGCGGCGAAGACGACGAGCAGGACCATGAGCAGCGTTCGCATGCCGCGAACGTCGTACCGCCGCGGTGCGCGGTCGAGCAGTGAGAGGTTAGAAACACGTTAGAACGGCGTTCATCCGCCAACTCGTTTGCTTCCTCGTCACTCATCCTTGTAGGATGCCGGCCGAATTTCGACCTCGTTCTTATGACCGACAGTTACATCCCCATCCTGCTCATGCTCGTCGTCGCCGGAGTCCTCGGCGCGGTGTTCCTCGGGCTGAACTGGATCCTCGGCCGCCACCAGCGGAACCCCGCGAAACTCGGCCCTTACGAGAGCGGAGTACCGCTCATCGACGAGAACCGCAAGCGCGTGAACGTTCGCTTCTACCAGATCGCGATGCTGTTCATCCTGTTCGACATCGAAGCGGCATTCCTCTACCCGTGGGCGGTCATCTACCGCGACGCAACCCGCACCTCGAGCGCGCTGGCGTGGTTCGTCTTCGGTGAAATGCTGCTGTTCATCCTTCTTCTCGCCGTGGGCTACGTCTACGTTTGGAAGAAAAAAGCCTTTGATTGGAAGTAATACCTGGAAGTAGACATGGCCGACCTCCATCCCGACAACCCTTACGCAAAAGAGCGCTTCCCCGATTCGCAGAAGAGCGTCGAGTTCCCCGAGGATGTGAAGAAGCGGTTCGAGTACATCCTGACGCGGTATCCGACGAAGGAAGCCGCGTTGTTGCCGACGCTTCATCTCGTTCAGGAGACGTGGGGCTGGATTTCCCCCGAAGCTGTGCACTACGTGGGCGGTCTGCTCGATCTGTCGCCGGCGACCGTGTTCGGCGTCGTGTCGTTCTACGACATGTACGACCAGAAGCCTGTCGGGAAGTATCGCCTGCGCGTCTGCACGAACCTGAGCTGCATGGTCTCGAACGCGTACGACATCTACGAGCATCTCTGTGATCGCCTGCAGGTCCAACCGCACGAGACGACGAAGGACGGCCGCTTCACCGTCCTCGAAGTGGAATGCCTCGGATCCTGCGGCACCGCTCCGGTCGTGCAGATCAACAACGACTATCACGAGAACATGAATGTGGAGCGGATGGACGCTCTGCTGGAGAAGTTGAAGTAGTCGAGTCTCCGAGTCGTCGAGTCGTCAAGCTCGAAGACTAGAAGACTCGTCGACTCGAAGACTCGATATGGAACCGATCAAAGTCCTCACCGCGAACATCGACAAGCCGAACTCCGCTTCGATCGACACTTACGTTGCCGGCGGCGGCTACGAGTCCGCGCGGAAAGCGCTGGGCATGAAGTGGGAAGACATCATCCAGCTCGTCAAAGACTCCGAGCTCCGCGGCCGCGGCGGCGCGGGATTCCCGACGGGGATGAAGTGGGGATTCGTTCCGCGCAACGCGCCGCGCCCGACGTACCTGCTCTGCAATGCCGACGAGGCGGAGCCGGGAACGTTCAAAGACCGCGTCATCATCGAGAAAGATCCGCACCTCCTCATCGAAGGGATGATCATCTGCGCCTACGCGATCGGCTCGAATCCGATGGCGTACATCTACATTCGCGGCGAGTTCCACTACGGCGCCACCGTGCTGGTGAAAGCGCTGGAGGAAGCGCGCGAGAAAGGCTTCCTCGGCAAGAACATCTTCGGCAGCGGCTTCGACTTCGACATCACCGTGCATCGCGGCGCGGGCGCGTACATCTGCGGCGAGGAGACGGGGCTCATCGAGTCGGTGGAAGGCCACCGCGGCGAGCCGCGCGTCAAGCCTCCGTTCCCGGCGGTCGTCGGCGTGTTCGGCGGACCGACGGTCGTGCAGAACGTCGAGACGCTGGCCTGCGTCCCGCTGATCGTCCAGAACGGCGCCGACTGGTTCAAGTCGTTCGGCACGCCGAAGAACACCGGCCCGAAGCTCTACTGCGTCTCCGGCAAGGTGAAGAAGCCCGGTGTGTACGAGTTCCCGATGGGGATCACGCTCAAGGAGTTGATCTACGACCACTGCGGCGGCATCACCGGCGATCGCAAGTTGAAGGCGGTCATCCCGGGCGGCGCTTCGGCGCCGATGCTCACGCCGGACGAGATCGATCTTCCGCTCAACTTCGATGCCGTGATGAAAGCGGGCTCGATGCTCGGCTCGGCCGGCATCATCGTGCTCGACGAGACGGTGTGCATCGTCGACGCGGTGTGGCGTCTGGCGAGGTTCTTCGCGCACGAGTCGTGCGGCCAGTGCACGCCCTGCCGCGAGGGAACGAACTGGCTGGAGTCGATCCTCGACCGCCTCGAGCGCGGGGAGGGACGCCAGCAGGATGCGGACCTGCTGCTCGACATGGCGGACAACATCGGCGGCAAGTCGCTCTGCGCCCTCGGCGACGCGGCGATCGGTCCAGTGATCTCGTCGGTGAAGAAGTTCCGCGACGAGTACCTGCATCACGTGACGCACAAGAGCTGCCTGCCGGGAACGAAGCGCTACCGACGCCTCGACATGCCTGTGGCGGCGCACTGATCGCGTCGCCTACTCGCGGAACGCCGGCGTCCCCGCCGGCTGAGTAGGCGGCGTCCTCGCCGCCGTTCTCGCGAGAGCGGAGCGCCGAGGACGGCGCCTGCTCAGCCGCCGAGACGGCGGCGTTCCGGCGGCCGCGTCATGACGTTCGTCATGCCTCCGCGCTGACACCGGCCACTGCTTCGTTTCGCGACGCATCCCTACATTGGTGCGCGTAGGAGGCAGTGATGAAAATTCGAATCGCATTTGTGTTCCTGGTCGCGCTCGCGGTGGTGCCGCTGTATGCCGGCGACGAGATGCGCAAGCTCGACTGGCTGGTCGGGGAGTGGAAGGGCGAAGCCTCGGTCCAGAGTGGGCCGGGCAAGGGTGAGATGGCCCTTCAGACGGAGCGAGTGCAGTCGAGGCAGGGAGGCAAGATTCTGGTCGTCGAAGGCCTCGGCAAGAAGAAGCTCGCGGACGGTACGGCTGGTGACGTCGTTCACGACGCCTTCGGCGTCATCTGGTACGACGAGCAGGGGAAGAAGTATCACTTCAACGCGTGGACGGCGCAGAGAGGTTATGTCGATGCGTGGTTCGAAGTGAAGGACGACGGCTCGGCGCAATGGGGCTTCGACATTCCGCAGGGCAAGATTCGATTCACGATCACCCGCACGGAGAAAGGCGAGTGGTCCGAGGTCGGCGAGTTCTCGCCCGACGGCACTCGCTGGTTCAAGTCTCTCGAGATGAAACTCACGAAGCTGTAGCGCGGGTTTAGAACCTTGGCCGCTGCATCAGCATCGATGCGCGGCCGAGGTACGCCTCCGCCTCGACATGGTTCCCGAGCGTCTCCTGAATCTTTCCGAGATAGAGATAGGCGACGCCGCAGCGTGGATCGATCCGGATCGCGTTCTTGAGCGCTTTCAATGTCGTGGCCGCGGGTGAGATGAGCAACTGGAACCGGCAATACGCGACTTCGGCCGCGTACGTTCCATTCTGCGCGTCACACTCCGCGGCCATCTCGAAGGAGCCGAGCGCGTTGCGCAACTTCCCCGCGGCTGCAGCGGCTCGACCCTGCCGGTACAGCTCCTCCGGATCGATGATCGTGCGGCGCGGTTTCTCCGCCGGCGCGGGAGACGCGGCGGGCTTGATGTCGGGCTTCTGCGCGTGACGATCGATCAGCGCCTGACGCCGTGAGGGATCGGCCAACTCGGCATAGGCGCGCGCAGAGGCGAGGAAGATCTCCTGTGCCTTTTCGCGGAGGTTGTCTTCGTATCGCGTGGGAAGAAAACGCTCTGCCGTTCGAAGGAACGCGCGAACGATTTCCATCGCGCCCGCGTTTCTGTCGAGCCCGAGCGCTTCGAACGAATCCTGCGGACGAGATTCGTTCAGTTCATCCGCGGATGCGATCGGCGCGAGCGTTTGCTGCGGGATGACCACAGCCGGCTGCGGGGCTGGTGGTTCCGGAGCGGACCGTTCCGGCGAAGCGACGCCAAGAAGAAGCACCGCGAAGACAAATCGATCGAGATCCTCGGTGCTCGCGGCGGCGAGGCGCAACTCGTCGAGCGACGTCCCTTCCCGAATGGCGGCGAGCACCCGCCGCTGCTCGTCGGAGAGCCGCAGCTCGGCCGCGTCGAACAACGGCGACGATCCCGCGTAAAGAGGCAACGCACCGGCGTCATGCAGTGCGGACTCGATCGTTTCGGAGGGCTCGACCTTCCCGATGCCGGTGATGATGAGTTGCGGAACGCGGACACGGTGGGGCATCTCCACCGCCGGTGCGTCGTGAGAAAAATGCCAGGTGCCGTGCGTCCAGTGGAACGGCTCCAGCAACTTGCGGCCGAGGTTCTGTTGCGCGGCGCGGTTCAATTCGGCGGGCGCGATGATCGTCCGCTGCGTGAGCCACTCCTCGAGAGTCATTCCCCGTGCCGCGGATGACGAGAGCGCATCGTGGTATTGCGTCTCGGAGATCTTGCCGCTGGAGACGAGAAAGCGGCCGAGCGTCTCCGTTGCGATGTTCGAATGGCAGTCGACCGCGGCGCCTGAATCGAACACGATCTCCTTTTCCAGCACACCCCGCTTCAGCGTGAGGACACCACTCTTCTCGCGCGTGGCGATGGCCAGAAGAATCAACCGGTAGGGCTGTTCGCGCAGATCGCCCTGACGCGGCATCAGCAGCGCGTCGAGCTCATGACGTGACGGGACGAAGGAGACCAATGGACTTTCCGGACCTCGAGAGACGTACGGTCGCACGACTGGACGCGTTCCGCAACCCTCTCTGCACCCGTTTCCGGAATCCTGCGTATATAGCTCGCAGGATGACGGCAACCGTGCCACAGACGATCGAGCTCCCCACCCCGTTCATCCGGGCGCGGGAAGGCGATCACGACGCGTTCGCGCTGCTGATCGAGCGACACGAGGCCATGGTCTACAGCCTGGCCTGGAACTTCTTCGCCGACCGCTCGCGCGCGGAAGAGATCGCTCAGGACGTTTTCCTGCAGCTCTACCGCAACCTCCACACTATCGATTCGGACTCGCATCTCCTCTACTGGCTGCGCCAGGTCACCACGCGTCGCTGCATCGACCTCGTGCGCCGCTCGCGGCTCAAAGCCGTCAGTCTCGAAGATGCGGGCGAGCTCTCCTCCGAGGCCAGACCGCGCGATCCGCTGCTCGACCGGCGTCTCAAGCGCCTCGTCGAGCAACTGCCGGACGTGCAGCGCGCCGTCGTCACTCTCCGCTACCAGGAAGACCTCGATCCGTCCGAGATCTGCCGGATCGTGGGCATCCCCGTCAACACCGTGAAGAGTCACCTGCACCGCGCACTCCAGGCGTTGCGCAGGAAACTGGAGAACCACCCATGAACCTCGAAGATGATCTGAGACGTGCATTGCGTCGCGAATCGCCGGCGCCCGGTTTCGCGTCACGTGTGCTGCAGCGGATCGAGACCGATCAGGCACCGAAACGACGTCCGTCGTGGCGAGCCGTGGCCGCGTCGCTGACGCTCACCGCCCTCATCGGCGGGGGAGTCGCATACGAACACCACGTTCGCGAAGGGGAGCGTGCGAAGGAACAAGTCCTGACCGCGCTCCGCATCGCCGGAGAGAAAGTCCGCTACGCGCAGAGCGAAGTGCGCACGATCGGATCACAGGATTGAACAGGAGAAACCATGCGTAAGTTCGTCATTGTCCTCACCCTCACGCTCGCCATCGCGATCCCGGCGTCGGCGCAGCGCATCAACCTCGATTTCCCCGGGCTCGCCGATCGCGCCGAGGAGGTCGTCGACGTCACGCTCGACGCGTCGATGCTCCGCCTCGCCGCGAAGTTCCTCGGCGGCGACGATCCGGACGAGCGCGAGATCCGCCACCTGATCACCGGTCTCCAGGGGATCTACGTCCGCAGCTACGAGTTCGCGAAAGACGGGGAGTACGACAAGTCGCTCATCGATCGCGTGAAGTCGCAGCTCGGCCCGACGTGGAAGCCGCTCGTGACCGTGCGCAGCAAGACCAAAGAAAACGTGAACATCATGGCCGACGTACGCGGCGACCGGATCAACGGTCTGGTCATCATCGCCACCGAGCCGCGCGAGTTCACGGTCGTGAACATCGTCGGCGACATCGACATCGACCGCCTCTCGAAGCTCGAAGGGGAGTTCGGGATCCCGAAGATCACGAAGGACACGAAGGACAAAGACCATGACTAAGCGAATCGCGGCAGCGCTCCTTCTCCTCGCCGTCGTCGCGCTTCCGCTCCACGCCGACTTCTCGTCGATCGCCCATGCGATCGACGCGCAGAGCGGGGTGAAACGGATCTGGATCCCGTTCCTGTCCATTGCGCGCGTGGCCGTGCGGATGATCGAGCCGGAGGGCGTTCACGACTTCCAGCTCGCCACGTTCGAAGGCGCGGACGATCTCGATCCGCGCATGCTGCACGACATCATCCGCACGAAAGCGGGCGCCGGCTTCGTGCCGCTCGTGCAGGTATGGTCGCGAAAGTCGAGCGAGTGGAGCTTCATCTACGCGCGTCCGTCTGCTCGGACGGACCGGCTGGAGCTGATGATCCTCGCGCACGACGACAGCGACACCGTGCTGGTGCGGGTGGATGTCGACGCGACGGTAATCGCGCGGGAGCTGAAGGACAAGCCTCGCAATGTCACCAATATGGCCCGGAGATGATCTCGGGGCCCCGGTGGGGCAGGTGTAGAATGCTCGCTCCGCGAACATGGCCCGGTACGAAGAACGAGACGAGTCCTACGATCTCCTCAATCAGTACCTGCAGGAAATCGCCAGAGTTCCCCGTCTCACGCCGGAGCGGGAGCGGGAGCTCGGGCGCCGCATTCAGGAGAATGACAAGGCGGCCCTGGAGGAACTGGTCAAGGCGAACCTGCGCTTTGTCGTTTCCTACGCAAAGCGATACCGGAACGCGCACGTCCTCTTCCTCGACCTGATCAACGAGGGCAACATCGGTCTCATCCACGCCGCGAAGAAGTACGACCCCGACAAGAACGTCAAGTTCATCACCTACGCGGTGTGGTGGATCCGTCAGGCGATCCTGCATGCACTCTCGGAACAGGCGGGCGCGTTCCGTCTACCGCCCAAGCGTGCGAATCTGATGTATCGCCTGGAGAAGGCGATCGCGACGGCGATGACGGAAGGGAATCACATCCCGACGCCGGACGAGCTCGCGCAGAACCTCGGCGTCACCGTCAAGGAAGTGCAGACGCTGCTGCAGGCGAACGCGGACAACTACTCGTTGAACGCGGAGCTCGACGACGAGTCCCACACCGAGCTGGCGGACGTCGTCGAGCAGACGATGATCCCCTCGGCCGAAGTCGAGATGCAGGAGCAGTCCCGCAGAGAAGAGCTCCTCGCGCACATGTCCGAGCTCTCGCCGAAGGAGCGCCTCGTGCTGTCGCTGCGGCATGGCGTGAGCGACAACGTGCCGAAGAGCGTCCGCGACCTGGCGTCGTTCCTCAATCGCGAGGTCGAAAACGTGAGGGGCGTGCTCGACAGCGCGACGAAGAAGGTCTGCGAGAAGCTCTCGATCACGGACAGTGAGCTCGCGGTGCTGCTGCTCTACACGAACCCGAATCCCAAGGCGTCGTTCCACTACTGGTACGAGCTGAACGACCGCAACGAGGGAATGAGCCCGCAACTCGCGGACGATCGGCTGCCGTATCTCCAGAACGTCCGCCAGCACGCGTCCGTGCAAGTGGCGGTGGATGGGCTGTCGCTGGAAGAGAAGACGATCGTGAAGCTGCGCTACGGCGTGCTTCAGGACGACGAGCTGACTCTCCGCGACATCGGCGAGATCCTCGGCTTGTCGCGCGAACGCGTGCGTCAGATCGAATCGCGCGCCGAGGCGAAGTGCCGACGCAGCGTCAGACGGGAGCGGTAGCAGCGCGCTTCTCGAAGTGGGGGAGGAGATCTTCCTTCGTGAGGAAGAGATTCCCGTCGTCTTCGAGTCTGCCGGCCCGGATCCAATTTTTGGCGATCCCCTCCAGAAACTGCCGGTTTTCCTCGAAGGCTTCACGCAGTCTGTTCGGTTGGCGCTGTACGCCGAACAGCTCGCTGAGAGCGGTGACGCCGAAACCGACGCAAAACGGCTCGAAAAAATCCACGGTCCCGTGGAGCGTGACCACCGATAGCTCTCCGTTCCACCGGGTCCAGATCCACTCTTTGAATTCGATGTTCATCTGCGGTTCCTCAACACATCGGTGACGGCGCTCATTCGCGCGGCGACGAGATCAAGATACCTCGGAAAGGCGTCGAGGGTAACGACGTCGAGGGCATACTGCGGACGCTCATAGGCGTCACTTCGATACTCGAACGTGAACGCCGCGCCGTCAGTTTCCGTAAGCACCAATTTCCCTTCAAGCGATAACTCGGCCGCGACCAGGAGTCCATCCAGGACGACGACTGGTTGGATGATCTCGAAATGACTGTCGAGACGAGGTGCGACCGCGGCGCCGTCGAATACGAATTCGGCTGCCTTGCAGACTGAGACGAAAGCCGAGTACCAGCGCGACCGATCCGTCGGCGGCTTGAATGCTTCGTGAATGCTGGTGCCTGCCCAGCCTGTTCGCGCGGCGAGTGAGTGACGGCGAATGATGTCGCTGATTCGATCCCCGTCGGGCGCATTCGTGATGGTGATGTTGTCGCACTCGTCGTCCCTGAACTTCGAGCGCCGATCCTTGGACACGATCCATGGCACCTCCGCTTTTTTCACCTGTCCCACGAGTCGCGCCATCACGTGAATGGCACCGTCGTGTTCGTCGACCCGCGACCACTCCCGCACCGCCTGAAAGTCACACTCGCGCGTCGCCCTCTCATCCTTGTCGAAGTACGTGAAGCTCCCTCGACACTCCCACCCGGCCGCCCAACACGCCTGGATCGTCCGCATCTCCGAGTAGAACCCGCACTTTCGCAGATCATCAACGAGCTTAGCCTCCAGTTGCTCGTTCATAGCCGCTTCTTTTCCGGGCCGCGGCGGCGGACCCAGACGATCAGGCCGTCCAGTTCGCGCGCCGCGTGGCGGGCGCGTTTCTTCAGGTGCTCCGCCACTCCGGGCGTGAGGATGTCCAGCTTCGCTGCGGCGATGACGTGTGCCTGCACTTCGTACAGCGAGCCGCGCGCCTCGCTGAGCATCTGACTCCACTCCTCGTGGGTGAGCCGTCCCTGTCCTTCCGCGATATGGCTCACGACCGATCCCGCCGCGCGGCGGAGCCGCGGACGAAGATCGGACTTCGGCAGGCACTCCGTGGCCGCGTACACGTCGACCATCAGATCGAGCGCGCGCTGAAACGCGCGCAGGTCTTCGAACGTTTTGCTCATGGAATTGCTGCTGGTGCGGAGGGAGGGCGCGCGAACGCGTGGTCGCGCGGAAGCAGCGTGGACAGCGTCATTGTACAACGCGATACACTACGAAGCCGATGGCCGACCCGCAGAATGCCCCCATGGGCCGCCTCGACGCCTTCGACGTCGCCGCGAAGAAGCTCACCATCCAGACGGAGTTCTTCACCCGTCCCGCGTGGCGCATCGAGACGAAGGTCTACCTCGGCGGCGCGCTCAAGAAGGTGTACACCGAGGACCTCGACGAATCGGTCGAGCCGCAACTTCAGGCGCGCATCGACGCGTTCCATCAGACGAAGCTCACCGAGATCGTCGAAGGGCTGCGCGCGCGCAAGGCATGAGCGTCCCCGGCGTCCGCATCCGCGCGCTGCGGAAGTCGTTTCACTCCTTTCGTCGCACGCACGAAGTCCTGCTGGGCATCGACCTCGACGTCGCGCCGGGCGAAGTGGTCGGGCTCATCGGACCGAACGGCGCCGGCAAGACGACGCTGATGTCGTGTCTCCTCGGCTTTCTCCATCCCGACTCCGGCGAGATCGCGATCGACGACAAGGCGAACGACGATCTCGACATCCGCCGCCGCACCGGCTTTGTCCCCGAGCGGATGAACTTCGATCGGCGCGCGACCGGGTGGGACTTCCTCCGCTACATGGCCCGTCTCGCGGAAGTCCCCCGCACGGACGTCAACGCTCGCTGCAAGGCGATGCTCGAGCGCCTCGGACTCGCCAGCGCGGCCGACAAGCGCCTCTCGCAATACTCGCGCGGCATGCTCCAGCGCATCGGGATGTCTCAGGCGCTGATTCACGAGCCGTCGTATCTCTTTCTCGACGAGCCTACGTCCGGCCTCGATCCCAACGGTGTGCTCCTCGTCCGCGACCTGATCACCGAACAGAAAGCCCGCGGCGCCGCGGTGCTCCTCAACTCCCATCAGCTCGCGGAGATCGAGAAGGTGTGCGATCGCGTGCTCTTCCTCCATCGCGGGGTCATCGAGCGCGCGGAGACGCTGCGTCACGCGGACAAGATCGTAGTCGCCGTTACGATGCTTCCGGGATTCGACGCGACTGAGGTCGAGCGCATCGCCGGCGCGGCGCCGAGCGAGAACGTGATCATCGTCTCGGTCGAGACTGAGAGCGACATCGCGGAGCTCGTGCGCAGGCTCGTCGCGAGTGGCGTTGGCGTCATCGACGTGCGTCGCCACACGACGGACCTCGAGAGCATCTTCCGAGGTGCGTCATGAATTGGACGGTGATCGCGGAGA
>Ga0209382_10003444_pt1 | contig 21939 bp, 21 predicted proteins | sample SoiMetdeltSBSDD5_FD_187599 | JGI IMG/M metagenome (GOLD analysis project Ga0209382, IMG submission 187599) | Bulk soil microbial communities from a Populus tree surrounding site in Tennessee, USA - Soil MetaG P. deltoides SBSDD5 (SPAdes) (version 2) | ecosystem: Environmental > Terrestrial >...
CCTCGTCGTGGGGGTTGTTGGCCCGGTCCTCCTCCCGGTCCTTGGACTGGAGGCGGACGGACCGGCGCAGGTCGCGGTTGGTGTCCTCGCCCGTCTGGAGCTGCGCCCGCAGCGACACGACCTGGGGCCCGTGGTCGAGGTTGAAGGCGTCGGCGAGCCACATGGCGTGCGGCGCGGCGAACAGCGGGGCGGTGAAGCGCTCGAGCGCCACGAACTCCAGCTCGTCGCGGGAGTTGACCACCAGCTTGTCGGGCAGGCGGATGATCTCGGGCTCGGCGTGGCGGCCGTCGTTGAACCAGGCCTCGAGCCGCCGGCGCTCGGCGGTGGTCGGGGCCCGGCAGTCGTGGCGGCGGAGGATGGCCTGCAGGTGGCGCCGATCCGGCTCGAAGGCGTCGAAGTCGGTCGGCTTGTCGCCCAGCAGCGACGCCACCAGCTCGACGGTCATGTCCAGCATGGACCGGGACCGGGCCGCGGCCATGGCGTCGAGGTCCCGCAGCTTGATGCCGAGGAACGTGGCCTGCTGGGGGACGTTCAGGCCCTCCAGCACGTCGCTCAGGTAGGACTCCAGCGCCGGGGTGGGGGTGCCGGGAGGGACTTCCGGGATTCCCTCCCAGCGCACCGACAGCACGTGGATGTCCCGGTAGGAGGCGGTCGAGCGCATCCCGAAGGCGCGGGACAAGCTGGTCTTGCCCACCTCGTGGAGGACGTTCTCGACCCGCCGGCCCGCGTCGAGGATGGCGGCGTCGTCCTCGTAGTAGAGGGGGCTGTTGCGGACCACGGCGTAGAGCCAGACGCTGCCGTCCCGCCCGGTGTAGAGGGCGTGGCCGCTGCCGCTCTCGCGCTCGACCCACGGCGTGGCCCGGAACGCCATGGTGGAGCGGTCGAAGGTGCCGGTCCCGCCCGCGTCGTCGGTGATGCGGCGCACCAGGCGGCGGAAGTACCTCACGCCGCTGGCACCGCCACGGTCGTGGTGGTCGTCTCGGCCACGCCGTCCTCGTCCTCGGGGACCCGCGAGGCGTTCTCGTAGTCCTCCAGGCCCAGGGCCCCGCCGGCCGGTCCCCAGGCCACGATCTGGGGCAGCGGGTCGTCGGCGTGGCGGACCAGCAGGTCGAAGGACACCCGGGTGGTCACCGCGGGGTCGTCCACCGCCACCAGCCCGATCTCCACGTGGGTGCCGGCGGCCCCGTCGCTGCGGGTGAACAGGCCGCCGACCTGGGGCTCGCCCACCACCTGCCACGACCCCAGGCCCACGTACTGGATGCCGTTGCGGGAGTCGCCGGTGATCTCCAGCAGCTGGCGGCGGTCGTCGGCGGCGAAGGCGGTGGCCCACTCGGCGATGCGCTGGCGCAGCGTGTCCGACGCCCGGTCGGTCTCGTACGCCGCGCTCCAGTCGAGGGACGCGAGGTCGGCGGCCGACTCGTCCGGCACAAACGGCTCGATGGCCGGGACCGCGCCGAGGGCAGGGGCGCCGCCGGGGGTCTGGATCACGGGGACGGCCAGCACGAACGGCCCGCCCGCCGAGCCCACCAGGTAGCGGTGGGTCTCGACGATCCGCTGGGACGACTCACCCACCGGGATGGTCGTCACCTCGGCGCCCATCGAGATCACCCAGGTGTGGGCGATGGGCTGGGGCACGATCTCCGTGCCGACCGGGGTGGTGCCGTCCTCGGCGGCGTCGCGGCCCGCGGCGGCGGTGAGCCCGTCGGCCACCGGCACGGGCAGCGCCGCTCCGTCGAGGTAGCTGTTGGCCACGACCGCGGCGAAGTCGGCGTGGCGGGGCTCGAGCGGGGGCGTCTCCTCCTGGGGCCGGTTGGCCACCGCGGCGACGCAGCCGATCGGCCCCGACAGCGCGGCGGCCAGGACCGTGGCGAGCAGCACCCGGAAGCGGCGGTTGAACCGCCGAGGGCTGGAGAACTCGCGTGGGACTGCCGTGCGTTCTAGCGCCATCGTGGATGTGAGCCTCCTCACGCCCGAGCATTCCCAGCGGCACGCGGCAGTGTGCTTGGCTGCCGGGATGGTCCGGTGCTTCGCTCGCGCCACCCGCGGGATCGAGTGGATCGCCGCGGCCGAGATCACCGGGCGCGGGGGTGGGACCGTGCATGACCTGGGACATCGCGAGGTCCACTTCACCGCCAAGGCGCCCGGTCCCCTGGCCGCCTTGCGCACGGTGGACGACGTGTTCGCCTGGGCCGGCCGGGTGGGGGGCATGGGACGGGAGCGGTCGGCCCTCGGGGCGCTGGCCCGGCTCCCGGGGCCGGATGTGACCCGCGCGGTGGCGGCGGTGGCCGCCGTGCGTCCGGTCCCGGACGGCGCCCGCTTCGACGTGACCGCCAGCTTCCTCGGGCGGCGCAACTACAACCGCTACGAGATCGAGGACGCCGCCGGCGACGCCCTGGCCTGCGCCACCGGCGGAGAGTACGTCGCGCGCCAAGGAGCGTCGGGCCCAGCGGGGGACACGGTGCTGTCGTGGCGGGTGCACGTGCGGGACGACGAGGCGATCCTGGGCCTCCGGCTGGCAAACCGGCCCCTGCACCGCCGCGCCGCCGGGTGGGCGACGGTGCCGGGCTCGCTGCACCCGCCCGTCGCGGCCGCGCTGGTGCTGCTGGCCGGCGTCGTCCCCGGCCAGTGGCTGGGCGACCCGTTCTGTGGCTCGGGGACGATCCTCGCCGAGTACCTGCACCTGGCGCCCACCGGTCGGGCCGCCGGCGTGGACACCGGTGCGGAGGCGGTGGCCGCCGCCCGGACCAACCTCGTGGCGGCCGGGTGCGGCGACCGGGCCCTGGTGGCCCGGGGCGATGCCGCCGCCCTGCCGCTCCGACCGGCTGGCCTCGACGCGGTCGTCACCAACCCTCCGTGGGGTCGGGCCGTCGCCCGCCCCGCGTCCGAGCCCACGGCCTGGCGGCGCATCGGCGACTCGCTCGGCCGGTCCGGCCGCCTGGTGGTCCTGGCCGAGCCGCCGCAGCCGGCACCGCCGCCGGGGTGGGCGGGCCCGGTGCTGTCGTTCGGACCGCTGTCGGTCTCGGGCAGCAAGCCGCAGGTCCTGGTGTTCACCCGGCCGGGCGACCCGGGCGGCGGGTTGCCGGCGCCGGAGGCGTTGCTGGCGCCCGAGCTGGCCCGCTTCGCTCACCGCGCCCTGGGGTGAGGGTGACGTGCGTGGCGGGCGTCCGGTGGAATGCTGCCGGGCGGATGGCGAAGACCGAGACCTCCGGTGACCGCTGCGCCATGTGCGGCAAGCGGGCGGCGGTCGGTGCGTCGACGGCGGCGCCCGGCGGCTACTGCGAGCCGTGCTGGCATGACGCGGTGGCCAGCTCGAGCGAGTCCGTCCGGGCCGCGGCCGCCCGCCGCCCCGGGGCTCCCGAGTGGGCCCTGGACGCCCTGGCCTACGACCCGTCGCCGCTGGTCCGGGCGGAGATCGCCCTGCGCCGGGACCTGACCGACCCGCTGATGGACAAGCTCGCCGATCCCGACCGGGAGCTCGACCGCACCGTGCTGCGACGCATGGCCCGGCACCCGGCGCTCGGGCGCCGCGCTTCGGACCTGGCCGCGCTCAACGACCTGGTCGTCCAGCGCCAGCTCGCGGGCAACCCGAGCACGCCCCCCGGGGTGCTCTCGGCGCTGGCCGACCACTCCGATCCCGCGGTGAACCGGGCGGCTCGGGCCCGGCTCATCGGGGCCGCGCTGAACGACGACCAGCGCGAGCGCCTGCCGGTGGGCGTGCGCAGCTTCCTGGCCGCCCGACCGGCCCGGCGGCGGTGAACCGCGGGCAAAATCCCAGGTCGGCGGCCTGTGGCAACCTCTGTGGCAACCCTCTGGGCAACCGCGGGCGTCCAGCGTCGGGGATGTGGGCAGCTCCGTCTACGACCTCCTCGACGCCGAGTGGCTCACGCTGGCGCGGCGCCCGGTGCCGCCTGCGTGGCGGTCCCGGCCGCCGCTCGCCGGCGCCGGCCGGCTGGGGCCGGTGGTCGAGTCCTGTCGCGACCGGACCGACCCCGCCGCCACCAACCGCACTTTGGGCGCGGTCCTGGGACTGGCGACCGGCGGCGATCCCCTCGCGGCCCGGGTGGCGCTCCAGGCCGTGCTGCCCCTCGTGGTGTCGACCGCGGCTGGGCTGGCCGGCTATGTGGGCTGGGGACCGTGGACCAGCCGCGCCGATCTCGACGGCGAGGCGGCCTCGACCATGGTCGAGCTGATCGGCGTGCCGCTGCCCCCGGACAGCCACTGGCCGGCGGCCGTGTTGGGATCGCGCCTGCGGGACCGGCTGAGGACCACGGTCCGCCGCCACCGGCGCCAGCACCAGCGCGAGCCGGTCCTGATGGCGGACGCGGCCCATCCGCCGTCCGACCTGCACGAGGCCTACACCGCGGCCGAGCGGCTCGCCCGGTTCGTGGTGGACGCCACCCGCGGCGGCGACATCAGCCTCACCGCGGCCCAGACCGTCCTGGCCACCACGGTCTATGGCTGGGACACGGCCAGCGTCGCCCGCCTGACCGGCCGCGACGTCCGGGCGGTGCGGGCCCAGCGCCGCCGGACCGAGCAGCGGCTGGCGGACCTGGGCGTGGCGTAGCCAGGGGCGCTCCCTACGATCGGTCGATGACCGAGGACGAGCTCATCACGTTCATCGGCGGTCTCGACGGCGTCGAGGTCGTGGTCGCCGGGCCGGACAACGGGGCGCCCGAGGCCGCCTGGGGCGACGTGTTCTTCTCCGCGCCGGGCGAGCGGATGCCGTTCGCCACGATCGTCAAGCGGGACTACCCGGGAGACGAGTCATCCCGGCTCGACCGGGAGGGCGTGTTCCGCCTCAACCTCGGCATCGGCCGCGATGCGCTGCGCGAGCGCTTCCCGGCGGGCACCGAGCACGACCCGGCGGCCCTCGACCGGCTGTTCCCCCACCCCGTTTACGCCGGGCACGGCTGGGTCAGCGTGCTCAACCCGGTCACGACGTCCGACGAGGTGCGGGGGCTCATCCTCGCGGCCCACGCTCGGGTGGCGGATCAGTAGTCGTTGGCCGCCTGGCGCAGGTCGTTGTACTCGGCGAGGGCGCGGGTGAAGAACTCCTGGGTCTCGGGCTGGAGGCCGTCGAGCGGGTCGAACGTGGTGGCCGCCGCCTCGGCTTCCCGGCGCACGGCGCTGAAGCCGTCCACGTCGCCCTGACGCAGCTTGGCCAGCGCCAGGTCCCGGTACAGGCCTTCGTGGCCGGGCACCGCCCGCTGGCCTTGCCGGGCCGCCCACTCGGCCAGGCCGGGATCGCCCGCCGCCAGCGCCAGCTCGCCGAGGCGCTGGGCCGTGTCGGTGACGATCCGCTCGACGGCGTAGGAGATGCCCTCGGCGCTGGCCCAGCCGTAGCCACCGGCGGGCGTCTCGCTGAACGGCTGCGCCCGGACCAGTCCCAGCGCGGTGCGCAGCAGCAGGATCTCGCACTCGGCCGGAGCCTTGCGAGCCGCCGCCACCAGCGCCCGGAACCGCCGGAAGTCGGAGCGGACCCCCGGTCCCAGCTCGTAGCTGCCCGCGGCGAAGGCCGGGAGGATGTGCGGGTACCCCGCGGCCGACCGTCCCAGCGCGGTGCGGGTGCGCGACACGGCCTGGCGCAACGAGGTGGCCTTGAACCCGGGCGGGAAGATGCAGTCCCGCAGCTTCTCGCCGGTGACGGCCCCGTCGTGCACGGCCAGGTAGCAGACGATCTCGATCGAGCGCTGGCGGGGCTCGTGCTCCCAGCCGGTCACCTGGGGCTGGCCCAGGACCACCACCTCGATCTCCCCGGGCTCCAGGATGGAGCGGATCAGCGCGGTGTAGCGCTCGCGTGCCTCGTCCGTGGCCTCGCCGGCGGCGCGGTCGTCGTCTCGCTCGTCGTCCGGGTCGACGTCGTTGCTGACGGGCCACGGGGGCGCCGCTCCGGTCGCGGTCGGGGGCGCGACCGGAGCGGCGGCCCCGGTGAGCAGCCGGGCGGTGTCGCCCGCCGTGCGCGGGTCGACTGCGCTCAGCCGCACGGACAGGCCGTAGGGATAGAGCGTGGCGTAGCCGTCGGCGCCCGCCACCAGGCGCACCGTGGCTCGGGGGACCGGCCCGGCGGCCACCACGGCCGCACCCCGGGCGGGCACGGCCGCGTCGACCACGGGCTGGTCGGTCCCCGGCGTGCTGATGACCACGGTCAGCGGCGGCCAGGGCTCCCGGCCGGCCGCGCCGCGGGCGGCCTGGGTCGAGGGATGGCGGCCCAGCGACCTCGCGGTGGCGGCCACCGCCGCCTCGACCACGCCCGCCACGCCGGGCGGGTCCAGCAACGACACCTGCTCGAGCGCGCCCAGGTCGACCAGGCCACCGACCAGGCGCAGGTCCACGTCGGTGGCCCACGGCGCCGTGGCCACGTCGAGTGCCACGCCGGTCAGCCAGGAGCGGACGACGCCCGCGTCGCCCTCGACGCTGGTCAACCCGAGCTGCTCGACGTCGATCAGCACGGTGCTGCCGTCGTCGGTCGTGCCCAGGGTGACCAGGCCGGGCGTGTACGGCGGCTCGTCGGCTCCGATGCCGCGGATCTCGCTGAGGTCGTCGCAGCGCAGCTGCCACTGCCAGCCGGTGTCGTCGGCGGCGAAGCGAGGCGCCCCCTGGCGGGCGGGCGTGGACAGCAGCAGCTCGAGGCCCTGGGGTCCCGTCCGCACCGCCACCACCGACACCGGTGCCCCGGTCGAGCGCACGGCCCAGGTGAGGTAGCGGAGGGCGGTGTCGACCCACTCGGCCGACTCGTTGTCGGCGATGGCCCGCCAGCGGCGCTCGGTCTCCTGCAGGCCCTCAGGCAGCGGAGGCTGGCGCCCGTCCCGAGGCCGGCGCCGCGACCGGCGGCGGCGCACCCGGTCGAGCCGCAAGACCACTCCGGCAGCCAGGACGGCCGGCACCCCGGCCACCACCAGGGGCGCGATGTCCAGGTCGGCGTCCCCACCGTCGTCGTCCACCGCGTCGGTGTCGGGTGCGGACCCGTGCGCCGGCGCGGACTCCGAGCCGGACGACCCGTTGGCCGAGCCCGCCGACCCATCGTCCGACCCGGTGGCGGAGCCGGACGACCCGTTGGCCGAGCCCGCCGAAGCCGGATCCGAGCCGGCGGACGTCGAGTCTGAGCCGGCGGACGTCGAGTCCGACCCGGCGGATGTCGAGTCCGACCCGGCGGATGTCGAGTCCGACCCGGCGGATGTCGAGTCCGACCCAGACGGCCCGTTGGCCGAGCCCGATGACGCAGGGGCCGAGCCCGCCGATCCGTTGGCCGAGCCCGCCGACTCGTTGGCCGAGCCCGCGGATCCGTTGGCCGAGTCCGACGACGTGGGGGCCGAGCCGGACGACCGACTGGCCGGGTCCGACGTCGCGGGGGCGGAGCCGGGTGCCGGTTCGGAGGCCTCGGGGGGCGCTATGTCCGGCGCCGGGGCCGGGGCGGGCGGGGCCGGGACCGGCGCGGCGGGCACGGCCGGAGCTGAGCTCGCCGTGGGCAGGTCGAGGATCCAGCCGGGCTCGATGAGGCTCTCCGTCACCCACGCGCTCCCGTCGGCCTGGCTGCGGCCGCGGTTGGCGTCGTACAGCTCGCGCCAGCGCTTGCCGTCGCCCAGGTGGGCTTCGGCCAGGCTCCACGGGTTGTCGTCGGGCTGGACGATGATCTGGCCCGGGCCGACCACCAGCGGGCCGGCGGCCGGGGCAGCCGGGAGGGTGAGCTCCCACCCGGGAAGGATCATCTCCGGGATCTCCCAGGAGCGCCCGTCGGGTTGGGGCAGGCTGCGGTTGAGCTCCCAGATCTCGGTCCAGCGGGCACCGTCGCCCAGGTGCGCCACCGCCAGCGCCCACGGCGAGTCCCCGGGCTGCACGGTGACCGTGGCGCCCGGTGCGGCCGCCAGAGCGCTCGGCATCCCCGAGGCCAGGGTCACCCCCGCCCGCGAGGCGGCGGCCGGGCCCAGGGTGCCGCCCGGGGCCGGGGCGGGCGTCTCGGCGGCCGAGCCCGGTGACATCGTGTCCGTCGCGGCCAGCGCCATCGCCGGGCCGGTTGCGGCCCCGGCCGGGCGCCCCGGAACGGCATGGAGCGGGCCGGCCAGCGGCCCCAGCCAGCCCACGGTCATCGCCACGGTGGCCACCAGGTGGCGGGCCAGGCGCTGCAGCGGACCCAGGGCCGCCACCCGGGTGGCTTCCCGCCCGCGGGCCTCGGCGGCCACCTCGGCGCCCAAGCAGGCCACGAACGCGGCCCACGCCACCCACAGGGCGACCGTGAAGGCGCCGATGATGGCCGAGTCCGACGCCACGGCGCCGGGCAGGTCGCGCACCTGGTCCCACGACGGCACGCCGTTGATGGGCCAGTCGCCCCAGCGCAGCAGCGCCCAGGGCACGCCGACGACCAGGGCCAGCAGGGCTACTGCCGCGCCCACCCCGCGCATCCAGCGGGCCAGCGCCATGCTCGCGGTCGGGGAGGTCATGGGGCACGCTCCTGGGTGACACGGCTGGTGGCGGTGGCGTCGAGGGTGATGCCACCGGGCAGCATGAGGTAGTCGACATAGCGGACCGCAGTCACGGTCACCTCGCGGTCCGCCACGCTCACGTTCCCGTCGACGCCGTGCTCGGCCAGGTAGGACGACGCCGCCTGGGACGCCAGGGTCTCGTCCAGGCGGACCTCGCCGGCCACCGCGGCCGAGGCGTCCAGCTCCTGCGCTCCGGCGCGGGAGGCAGCGGCGGCGACGCCGAAGCAGTCGGACTGGGCCCGCTGCGCGCGGCCCCCGTCGAGCACCAGCCCGATGAGTGCGGCCATGCCCATCGACACGCCCAGCACGAACAGCGTCACGTAGCCGGCGTCCCGCGCCCGCGTCACTCCACGACCCCCTCGCGGTGGCGGTCGATGACCTCCGTGGCGGTGGCGCTCACCGTGGCGGTCCCCGGCACCGGCAGCAGGGCCAGCTCGGACAGGTCGACCTGGCAGGTGACGGTGACGGTCACTTCGCCGTCCCCGATCACCGGGTCGAAGTCCATGTCCTCGCACAGCGCCGATCCGAGCCGGACCGTCAGGGCCGCGTCGTCTTCGGCCACCCCCAGTGCCAGGGTGGGATCCCGGGCAATCGAGATGGTTCGGGCCGCGTGCCGCGCCGCGGACTCGACGGCCGCGTGGCCGGAGTTCATCCGGCCCGCGTAGATGAGCAGCAACAGGCACGGGATGAAGAAGCACGTGGCCATCACGCTGATGTCCAGCGCCCCCTCGCCTCGGTCGTCGCGGCGCAACCTCATCCGACCACCCGTTCCACCGGAGCCGTCACCCTCACCGTGATGGGCGGGTCGATGAAGCCCACGATCGACACCGACTGGCCGCTGACCACGGCGGTCACGCTGGTGTCGGTCCGGGTCACGGTCACCGACGAGTCCTCCAGGCCGCCCACCTGGGCCAGGTACTGGTTGGCCGTCGCCTCCCCCATGGCCGAGCTGCCCGTCTCGACCCGGGCGGCATCGACCGCGTGCTGGGCGGCGGCGGCAGCCACCTCCCGGCCGTAGAACCACAGGCCGAACTGCAGCACGACGAACAGCAGCAGGATGACCAGCACGAAGATCGCCGTGTTGGCGGCGATCTCGCCGCGGTCGTCCCGCCGCAGGCGTCCTGGTGCCCTACGGCCCATGGGCTCAGAAGCCGAAGTCGAACGAGTTCGCGGCGCCCGTGGCCTTGGTGAGCACGATCGCGCCGACGGCCACGGCGACCACCAGCATCAGGCCGGCCCAGGCGACGCTGGAGTTGATCTCGCCGCGGTCGTCTCGGGTGGCGTCGGCCAGGCGCCCGGCGAGCGCCTGGAGCGTCGCCACCACATACAGGAAGGGAGTCATCGGGATGTCCTCTCGATCAGGGGTCAGAACGCAGACCCGAGGGCGGATAAGGCGGGGTACATCAGGAAGACCAGGAAGCCCGCGGCGATGGCCACCGCGGGCAGGCCCATCTGGGCGGTGGCGCGTTGCGTCGCCTGCTCGGCGTCGGCGCCGATGCGGTTGCTGATCGTGTGGGCCTTGGTGGAGATCGTCTCGCGGACCGCGGCTCCGTCCTCGCCCGCCATGGCGATGGTGGAGGCGAGCTGCGACAGGTCGGCCACGCCCAGGTCGGCGCCGAGCCGGCCCAGCGACTCCCACGGCGTCTCGCCCCGCACGTAGCCGGCGTTGAGCGCGGCCCGCATCTCGGTGAAGGCCCAGCCCTCTCCGGCGGACGCGGCCGTGGTGAGCGCCTGCTCGACCCCGCGGCCGGCGGCCAGTGACATGGCGGTGACGTGGCAGTAGGCGATCAGGGCGTGGAGGAACCCCGCCCGCCGGGCCTTGGCCTTGTCCCGCAGCGTGAACCACGGGACGACCAGCCCTGTCGCCCCGGCGGTGAGCGACACGATCCCCGCGATGGTGGCCGGGAACGGCGCGCCCGCCACCCACACCGCGGCCCCCAGCCACGGGCCGAGCAGCAGGCCGAACATGCAGTAGACCGCGGTCTCGCCCGCGTAGTCCTCGGGCCGCTGGCCCACGATGCGGAGGTCGGCCCGCGCCCGGCCGACGAAGCTCGCCAGCGCGGGCACGTGCCGGAGCGCCGCGGCCCCGACCCGGTTGTCCCAGCTCAGGCCGGACACGTCGGCCTCGGACACCGGCGCCCGCGGCTCGAACCGCCCGAGCGCGGCGGCCAGCGACTCGGGCTGCGGCCGCAGCCCGGTCACGACCACCCACACCCCGAACCCCGCCAACGCCCCGGCCACCGCCGCCGCCCCGATCATGACCCAACCCCGGTGACGACCGCCGCCCCGGTGGCCATGACGGGGCGCTGGCCGCAACGCCCCCGCCGGCCGGCTGGCCAGGTGCGGGTCATGTCCGGTTCCTCACGGTGAGGAAGCGCTCGACCGGCTCGGCGCGGGCGAGGCGGGCCATGGCGGTGAAGCCGATGGCCCACAGGCCGGCGACCGCGCACAGCACGATCTGGCCGACGCCGGTGCGGTAGGGGGCGAGGTAGTCGCGCCCCACCACCGCCAGGGATGCCACGACCAGGGTGGAGATGAACACGACCTGGTGCATCTCCGAGCGCGGCCGGGCTCGGGCCACCTCCTGGCGGCGCAGCATGCGGGCCTCCTCGCGGGCGGCGTCGGCCAGGTCGTCGAGCACGGCCCGGACCTGGCGGGCGCCGGTGCGGGCGGAGATGTCCAGCGACGTCACGATGAGGTCGCCGATGCGGTGGTCGAGCTCGTCGGCCAGCTCGGGCAGCGCGTCGTGCAGGTCCTGCCAGGCGAGCCGGTGGGCGAAGCGCATGACGGCGGGGCGGATCAGCGCCGGCGCCGTCGATGCGGTCGACGTGATGATCCCCTCGATGCCTCGGGGCGTGCCCACGCCGTCCCGCAGCATCTCCGCCCAGGCGGCCAGCGCCTCGGTGCGGTCGATCTCGGCCGCGGGGCTGGTCCGCCCGCGGCGTCCCGCGATCACGAAGGCCCCCACGCCGGCCCCCAGGGCGGCCACGGGCCAGCGGGTCAGGGCCAGCGTGACCAGGCCCGCGCCGGCCGCGAGCGCCGCCCGGGTGACCACCTGCTCGGCGTGGTGCCGCCGGGCCTCGGACCGCTCGGGCTGCACCGGGGTGGGGCGGGCCCCGCTGGCGACGAGAGCGATCCCGCCGGCGACGAGCAGGCCCGCGAGGGCGGCTAGCACGGTCACCAGCGGGCCTCCAGCGCCGGGTCGTAGCCGTAGGCGACGAGCTCGTCGAGCAGCTGGGTGGGGATCGGCGCCCGCGGGTTGCGCACCGCGGCCCGGTCCTTGCCCGCCATGTACCACTGGTCCGCCACGACGTGGCCGGCCATGGGGTCGTACTGGTGCACGTGGGTCACTTCGGAGATCACCCGGCGCCCGTCCGGGGTCATGTCGAGGTAGACCACGAGGTCGAGCGCGTCGGCCGCGGTGTCCATCACGAACGCGGGCGTCACGTTGGGCTGGCCCAGCTGGGCGTAGTGGACCATGCGGCCGAACACCCGGTAGGCGTCCTTGGAGTGCATCGTGCACAGGGCGCCGGCGATGCCCTGCCCGGCCGCCTCGAGCATGACCATCACCTCGGCGCCGAGCACCTCGCCTACCACGATGCGGTCCGGGTTGTGGCGCTTGATGGCCCAGGCCAGGTCGGCCAGCGTGACCGCACCCTCGCCTTCCATGTTGGCGGGCCGGGCGATCCAGTTGAGCACCTGGTTGTGCCGGACCTGATCGGCGTCGAGCTGCAGCTCGGGCTCCTGCTCCAGCACCATGATCCGCTCGCTCGGGTCGCACTCGTGCAGCAGCGCCCGCATGAGCGTCGTCTTCCCGCGGCCCTGGCCCCCGGCGATCATGATGCTCTTGCGGGCCCGCACGGCCGCGGCCAGCAGGCTCGCGATGCCGTCGCCGTACATGCCCCGGGCCACCAGGTCCTTCTGGGCGGCATCGGCCAGCGGGTGGCGGCGGATCGACACGTAGGGCCGCGGCGTGATCCAGGCGGCCGCCGCCAGCCGCGAGCCGTCGGAGAGCTGCAGGTTGAGCAGCGGCTTGGACGAGTTGAACTCCTTCTCGTGCTCGCCGCCGAGCTCGGACGGGCCGATCGCGTCGCCGGAGCCGAGCCGCCCGCTCCGCCGGGCCAGGCCCTGGATCATGGAGACCAGCTCGGCGTCGCTCGACACCAGCGGCGCCACCACGATCTCCTCGCCCTCCATCGTGCGCAGGCGGACGTCGTCGCAGCCGTTCATGAAGATGTCGGTGACGTCGGGCCGGGCCAGGTACTCGTCCAGCCCGGGCAGGGCGGAGAAGACCGAGACCCGGACCGCCTCCGCGATGCGCAGCTCCTCGTCCCGGGTGAGGCGGGGCTCGCCCCGCTCGGACGTCGTGCGCCAGTGGCTGGTGAGCATCCGCCGGATCTCGGCGTCGGCCATCATCCGGCGATCGACGTCGTCCAGGGGCTCGAGGCCCTCGCGCTCCCGGCGGTCGACCTCGTCGCCGATCAGCAGCGCGACCTGGCGGCGCATGGACGAGACGAGCTCGTGGTGGTCGCTCACCGGGACTCACCCCCCAAGCGCACGGGCAGCGGCGGCGGCGGCGGAGGCGGCGGAGGCGGCGGAGGCGGGAGCGGAAGCCCTGGCGTCGACGCCACCGCCGGACCTGATGGCGGGGGCGGCGGTGGAGCGGGGCGGTCGGCCAGGGCATCCCGGGCATCCCCGGCGGGCGGGTCGTCGGGCTCCTCGGGAGGAGGCGCCGCGTCCCGGCCTTCGTCCCCTGCCACCGGTGGCTGCGGGGCGGACGACTCGTCGGGCAGGGCATCCCGGTCTTCCCGGTCTTCCCGGGCCGCCGGTTCGGGGGCCTGGAGGTCGGCCGCGTCCGGGGGCGGGGCCGCGTGGCGGGCGGGCAGCTGGGCCTCGAGGCCGGCAAGCGTGCGCGAGGCCGAGCGGGCGAGGGACGAGCGCACGCCGGAGGACGTGGCGCCCTTGACCCACAGCCAGCCCACGCCGCGCGGGTCCCAGGCGATGCTGCCGGCCAGCGGGAGGTCCAGGGCGGCGGCGACGGCCTCGGGCGGGTGCGGCCGGTCGCCGACCACCACCGCCGCCACCGGGGCCCGGGCAGCCCTCCGCAGCGCCACCACCGTGTGCCGGGCGTGCTCGACGCTCACGGCGGTGGCTCGCACCACCAGCCCCACCACGTCGGCGCCCTCGATCCGGCGGGTGGTGGCCTGGCCCACGTCCCAGCGGCCCGCGTCCACCACCACCAGGCCGTCGAACGACCGGAACGCCGCGCCCCAGCCGTCGCCGATCGACGACATCACCGCCTCGGCCTCGCCCGTCCCCGCCGGGGCCAGCAGGGCGGGCAGCGACGGCACGGCCTCGACCGCCTGCTCGCCGAGCGCGTCCTCCGCCCCGTTCGGGTAGCGCAGCTCGGCCGCGGCGTGGACCAGATTCGGCTCGGCGACCGGCAGCGACGACAGCAGGCGCACGTCGCCCCCCGACGGGTCGAGCTCCACCAGCAGCGCCCGCTGGCCTCCCACGACCGCGGCCGCCGCCATGGCCGCCGCCGCGGTGGTGACGCCGGGCGATCCCTTCACCGAGGCCAGGGTCAGGACCGTCATCAGCCGGTCGCCTCCCGGGTGGCCACCGCGATGCGCTCGTCGGCCGCGGCCGAGGCGACCAGGGCGGCCGACTCCTGCGGCACCACCAGCGACGCCTCGCGGGCGCCGGTGTTCTCCAACGGCTCGCCGATGTCGCGCAGCCAGCCGGCCACCTCGGTCGGCGGTGCGGGGTCACCGCCCACCGCCGGACGCACCACCACGAGGATCGGCGTGCCCGACGGCACCTCGCCCCGGGGGGCGGCCGCCGCGTTCAGGCGAACGCCCACCACGACCTCGTTCGCCGCCACCAGCCGCTCACCGTCCTCCAGCAGCTGGCCCGGCGCCAGGAGGGTGCCTTGCGGGAGGTCGGCGGCCACGACCTCACCCACCACCTCGTCGATGTCGTCGGCCGAGATCATCTCCACGCCGGCGTCGGCCGCCACCCGCACGACCTTGAGGTCCCCGGCGGCCAGCACCGAGCCGCGGGTCACGTCGTGCGACAGCGCCAGCGTCTCCTTGCGGCCGCCGGCGGTGGCCACCAGCACCATGCACAGCCAGGCGCCGAACAGGGCCAGCACCGCGCCCAGCGCCACCCGGCCCCAGCGGCGCCGCGTGGGCAGGCCGCTGGGCGTGGCGGGCACCGGCGCCGGGCCGGCCCGCTTGGCCGTGCGCTGCGGCGCTACGGGGGTGCGGGTGGTCGAGCCGTTGTTGGTCACGGTCGGTGTCCCTTCATCCCAGGTCCTCCACGACGGTCTGGACCTCGTCGACTGCTCTCGGCAGGTCTGCGGACTTCGTCACGGGCGGGAGCGTCCCGGAGCCGGTGGGCGACGCGTAGGTCAGGGTCCAGACCACGGTCACCTGGCCGGGCCACAGCGCCGGCCGGCCGAGCACGCCGGTGCGGGCGCGGTAGGTGTGGGCGCAGGCTCCCGGGGCCGCCGCCTGCACCTCGGGCGGCGCACCTCCGGGCACGAACGGCGTACCCGGACCGGCGCACACCACGGGCTCGGCGCCCGGCTCGCCGGGTGCCCACGACAGGGAGGGCTGGGCCACGACGCTCACGCAGAAGTTGGGGTAGTTCGGGTCGCACTCGCTGTCGGTCACGGTGGCGACCCAGTTGTCGACGGTGACGAACGACGGGAAGCCGACCAGCGCGGCGACACCGGGCGGCGGGCTGGACGTCACCTCGGGCGTGGGCAGCCTGCCCGCCAGCCGGGCCTGCGCCTGCATGGCCAGGGCCCGGGCCGACATCCGCACCGGCAACGGCACGCCGGGAACCGCCCACCGGATCTCCCCGGTGAACACGCCGTCGCACACCTCCCAGACGAGCACCGCGTCGGGCGTCGGGCGCACCCCGGGGTCCATCGGCAGCCCGGCGCCGATGCCGCCGTCGCCCGGGAGCACCACGTCGGCGGTCCAGTGGCACACGGGCCCGGTGTTGCCGCTCCCCCCGCCTCCGCCGCCTCCGCCCCCACCGCCGCTGCCTCCGCCGCCCGGATTGGTCCCGCCGCTGCCCGCGCCGACGCAGTAGTCGGCCGCGGGCGGGCAGTCGGATGGCTGCTGGGCGGCGACCGAGCCTCCCGTCTGGACCGTCGCCAGCACGACGACCATGGCCCCGAGCACGTAGCGCGCCCTCATGCCGGCGGTCCTTCCCCGGGAGGGAGCCCGGGTTGGCCCGCGGCGGCCACGAAGCTCTCGCACGTGCCGGACCGGGCCGCGCCGGGCGTGAGCGGCACGGTGCGCGACATGTCGTTGGACAGGCCGTAGAAGCGCCACACGCCGTCCACCCGGTGGGCTTCGCCGCCCACGAACAGCAGGCGGGCGTCGGCCGAGATCACCGCGCCGTCGGATCCGACCAGCTCGCGATCGATCAGCGAGCAGGTGTCGAAGCGGAGCGTGTCCTGGTCGAGGGCCGGGGCCCACTCGTAGATCGAGACCTCTCGCATGAAGCCGTTGGCCGCCGGCTGGTAGCGCTCGCCCCGCTCGACCATGGTCCGCAGGCCCGCCTCGACCGCCGCCGGCGTGGGCGAGTCGGCGGTGTACAGCGCCCGGTACCGGGCCAGGTCGGGATTGTCCGGATCGTCGATGACGCTGGGATCGCGCCAGAAGCCGTCGGCCAGCGACGTGGCCTCGTCGACGAGGGCCACGACTTCGGCGTGGGAGGCCTCGTCCGTGGCAGGCGGGGCGGTGGTGGAGGGAGACACCGCCGCCTCCGCCTGCCTTTCGGCGCGAGCCGTGTGAGGCTCGCCACCGGAGTCTGAACATGCTGCGACCAGCGGCGCGGCCGCGGCCAGTGCAAAGAGTCCCGCGATGTGCTTGGCTCTCCCCGGCCGGGGGGGTCCTTCCCCGTGACCGGGTTCCGCAAACTGATGCGTCACCGGTCGACTCCCCTGTGTAGTGGAACCGTCACTACTAGCGTTTGTTTCCGACAGTACTCCTCCGACCACTGTCTGCGGGCCGAAATGTGGGTTACCGGGCGAACTGAAACGTGAAGTTCACAAACGCGCAACGCCGGGTTTGGTCGGAGCCCGGCCGGAAGCGACCGCTCGGAGCACCTCGACGGCCATCGCCAGCTCGGCCGGTGTGGCCCCCGACGCACCCCGTCCGACCAGGTCAAGCGCCCACCAGACCCGCCCGGGAACCCCGGGCAGGCCCTGCGCGCCGGCCAGGGCCCGGTCGAGCTCGGGCGCCGGCGGTGCGGGGGGCAGCGGCGGGGCCGCGTCAACTCTGAGCAGCCGGTCGTAGCAAGCCAGTACGGCCTCGCACACCGCCGCCAGTTCCGCCAGGTCGGCCTCGTCGTCCATGAACGGGAGCATTCCGACAGGCGATGTCGCGTTCGGCGCGGTGGCGACCCAGTTGTCCGGTGAGAGCCGGACGAAGGGGGTGCACCGTGGGGACAGCAGACGCGACGACCGTTCTCGACCCGCCGGGCGACGCCGACATCACGCTGGGGACGCTGCGGGCCGCGCCCGGGCTGGCCGGGCTGCCGGCGCTGCCGCGTGAGCTGCGCGAGCTGCGGTTCGACCGGGGCCGCACGGCGCGGGTCCACAACGCCGTGATGGAGGAGCACTTCACCGCCATCCGCGCCTGCGCAGGAGCGGCGGCGGCGCTGGCCGACGGGCGGCTGCCGGGCTCCGGGGGGATCGCCGTGTTCCGGTGCTCGGTCGCCCACAGCGCGGCGGCGCCGATCGCCAACCCCTGCCAGCCCAGCCACAGCGTCAACTTCTACGAGCTGCTGCCCACGCTGGCCGGGGAGCCGCTGGAGCCGGGCACGCCGCTCCCCGCCGGGGTGTGGCGGATCGACTGGACCTGCCCGCTCTACCCCGAGGCCCACGGTGGGCCCGCCCACGGGGCGTTCCACGTGGGCGTGGGCGTCGACCGGCTGCCTCCGGCCTGGGGCTGCAACCGGTCGGGAACCATCCCGGGCGCGCCCGGGAACCTGGTGGTGGCCGAGCTGCCCCAGAACCGGCTGGTCGCCGCGCTCCGCAGCCTGGCCGGCTACCGCGACCGGGCCGAGCAGAGCGCCTGCGCGGCCATGAAGGGGTTCGTGGCCACCAAGGCGGTCCGGGTGCGCAACACGCAGCCGACGGTGTTCGACCACGACGACGCTCTGCAGGAGGGGCTGGCCCGGCTCATCGTGGTCATGCGCCGGTTCGCCGCCCGCAACCGGCCCCGGGCGTGCTGGACCGTGGCCGCCGGCCTGGTGCTCGAACGTGACCTGCCCCGGGCGGCCGACAAGGTGAGCCACCTGTCGTCCAACGTCGCCCACTGCGCCCACTGGCTGGCCCGCACCGATCGGGTCGACATCCACGACCCGCGGCTCACGCCCGAGCAGGTGGCGGCCGCCTACGCCCGCGACCAGCGGCACCGGCGCCGCCAGGCCCCCGGGACCCGCAAGTGGCTGGCCGGCGACACCACCGACGCCCACTCCCCCGCGGTGTGGCGCCTGGCGCTGGACGAGGCCCGGCGCGGCCGACCGGTCAGCCTCGACCGGCTGGCCGAAGGCCACGACACCGAGAACGGCACCCGCCCCGGGACCGACGGCCTGGTCCCGGTGGTGGACCGCGACATCGAGCTGGTCGGGGCGCGGCGCCTGGCCGACCTCGTCGCCGACCTGCTGGTGGGGACGGGCCTGAGCTACGACGACCTGCGCGGCTACCTCTACCCCAGGCTGGCCCGGCGCGGCTACGCCGAGGACACGCTGCGGACGGGCGCCGACGACACCATCGGCCGCCGTCAGCGGGAAGACGCCGAGCACAAGCTGCTGGCCCTGGTGGCTCGACCCGGCGAGTCCGTGAGCCGCAACCGGGCCGTCCTGCGGGAGCGGGTGCGGGAGACGCTGTTCGACGAGACCGGCCGCTTCCGCCCCACCGAAGAGCGCCAGCGGCGCTGGGCGGAGCACCGGCGCGCCAACATGGCCGGGTGATCACCAGCACCGCCAACCCCCGGGTCAAGGCCGCGCTGGCCCTGCGCAAGCGGCGGGAGCGCGACCGGACCGGCCACTTCCTGATCGAGGGCCGCCGCGAGCTGTCGCGGGCGCTCGCCGCGGGTGTGGTGGTGGAGGAGGTCCTGGCGTGCCCGGCGCTCCTGGCGGAGGGCGAAGCGGACGTGCTGGGCCGGGCGGAAGCAGCCGGGGCCCGCGTTGTCGAGGTGGCCGAGGCGGTGTTCGGGCGGCTGTCCTACCGCGACCACCCCGACGGGATGCTGGGAGTGGCGCGGGCGTTCGAGACCGGCCTCGCGGCGGTGGACCTGAGCGGGGTGGATGACCCGCTGGTGCTGGTGGTGGCCGAGCTGGAGAAGCCGGGCAACCTCGGCACCATGGTGCGGTCGGCGTCGGCCGCAGGGGCGGCGGCGGTGATCGTGGCCGATCCCGTCACCGACGTGTTCAACCCCAACGTGGTGCGGTCGTCGCAGGGGGCGCTGTTCGGCGTGCCCGTCGGCGTCGGCGAGACCGGCGCGGTGCTGGCCTGGTTGCGGAGCCACGGCCTGCCGGTCTACGCGGCGGGGCCCGGGGGATCGCTGCCGTACTGGCGGCTGTCGCTGGCGGGGCCGTGCGCGCTGGTCGTCGGGTCCGAGCATCGGGGCCTGCCGGCGGAGTGGCTCGACGCGGCCGACGAGCGCGTGGTCATCCCCATGCCCGGGTCGGGTGGGGTCGATTCGCTCAATGCCGCGGCGGCCGCGGCCGTGCTGCTGTTCGACGCCGTGCGTCAGCGGGCGGCGGCCGAGGGCTGACCGAGGCCCGGTGGGGCCGCCCACGACTCGACCGTGGACGGGTCGACCGGCGTGTACCCGCCGCCCTCGGCCGGGGCCAGGAAGACGAACGACGCCTCCCAGGCGTCGAAGGCCGGGCCGCCGTCGATCGGCGTCGCCGACCAGACCACCAGCGCCAGCGCCAGGGGCGGCTGGTCGGGGTAGCTCGCGGCGCCGGCGGCCAGGATCTGCACGTCGCGGCAGCAGGCTCGGGCGGGGGCCGCCCACGGTCCGCCGTCGCGCGGCGCGCCGCCCAGGTCGGCGGCGACGTAGCGGGAGGCGGCGTCCCGGGCGGCGGCCTGCTGGTCGGGTCCGAGGTCCGAACCCACCCCGCCCTGGATCAGCCGGGACACCTCGTCGAGCGGCAGGGTCGAGAGCTGCAGGTACCAGACCATGGCGGGATCGAGATCGTCGCCGGCGGTGCCGTGCTCGGTGTCGTTGAGCACGTCGTCGGGAACCGTGTCATTGCGGTCATCGCCGGCCACGGGGTGATCGGAGGCACGGTCGGCAGCGGGGTCGGCGGCGCCATCGGGCCGGGCGACCAGCCACCACACGCCGACCGCGGCGGCGATCACCACCGCCACCACGGCGACGGCCGCGGCGCGCCGCCTCAGCGTCCCGACGTCGACCAGTGCCATGCCTCGCTCGGCAGGTTGTACAGGCCGTAGGCGGCGGCGTGAGCGCGCAGCCACACGACACAGGGGTTGGAACGCGAGTGCTGACCGATGGGCTCGCCGTTGCATTGGAAGTCGATGGCCAGACCCCGCTCGTGCTCGGACGTGCCCGGGCGCGCGGTGGGTGGTGAGCACGCCGAAGGCGGCATCTGGTAGATGGCGTAGTCGCTGGTCCCGCAGTGGGCCCGCCGCAGCCGGATCTGGCCCTCGGGCGACCGCCAGCCGCCCGATCCCTCCGCCAGCTCCAGCCCGTCGGCCCGGGCCGCGTCGATCATGGCCCGCACCCGCTCGGCGATGGCCGCGTTCACCTGGATGCCGTACACGTCCACGACGGTGACCGGCCCGTCGGGCAGGGCGATCGAGCGGCTCGGCGGGGCGTCGGGGTCGCCCAGACCCATGGCCGACAGCCCCGCCCGGTACTCGGCCGCCTTGGACAGCACACCGTCGGCGTACCAGCCCGCGCCGTTGTAGGCGAGCGCGGCCCGCCGCTGTGCCGCCTCCGAGGCCAGGCCCTGGCCGTCCCGGCAGGTCTTGACCGCGGTGGCCAGGGCGCCGTCGTAGTAGTTGAACGGGTCGCCGACCCCGTCGTCGTTGCCGTCGGCCACGGCCCGGACCCCCTCCCAGGTAGTGGGCAGGAACTGGGTCGGGCCCACCGCCCGCAGGTAGGGCTCGCGCTGCCGGTAGAAGGCGCGCTCGGTGGCCGCCAGCGTGTTGGGGTACGGCGTGGTGTTGCCGCCGGCACCGCCCCCGTCGAGCAGGGTTCCCAGGATGGCCGGGGTCGACTCACCGGTGAGCGGATCCCAGGCCACCGGGCCCTTGCGGCCGGGGCCGTCGGACGTGCCCGTGGCGAGGTCGACCGCCACCGTGCCGTGGCCCGACTCCATGAAGCCGAAGCCCGCCAGGTAGGCGACGTCGATGGCGCAGCCCGACTCGATCGCGCCCACCCGGGCGATGGCCTGGACGTAGGCCCGGGCCGCGTGCTCGGGGATGCCGAGCGCGGCGAGCGCCTCCCATCCGGTGACGTCCACCGGGACCGAGGTGGCGTAGCCGGCGTACACCTTGGCCTTGGCGATGACCCGGTCAGCGAACTCCCTCGGGTTCACCGGGGTAGCGCCGCCGGTGACGGGAGGCCGGTCGATGTGGGGTGGGACCAGGCGGGGGTTGTGCAGCCGGGGGACGAGCCCGGTCTGGCCCGCCACCGGGAAGGCACCCCGGGCTCCCACCCAGCGGGCGTAGGCGGCGGCCCCCGCCAGCCCGGGGTCGGGCGGGTCGTCCTCGGGCTGCCGCGCGGCCAGCCGGGCGGCCAGCCACTCGAACCCGGCGGCCCGGTCGGATCCCGGGTCGCAGGGCGCGCCGGCCTGGAACAGCGGGTCGACCGGGGTGGCGGCGAAGGTCGAGTCCCACCGGGTGGGGTCGAAGTCGACCGCCTGCGGGTCGAACCGGGCCATCGGGGCGAGGCCGCCCCACGCGGGATCGGCGCCCGCCTCGGCGTCGAGGGTGACGTCGAGGGCCAGCTCGCACGACTCGCCCGGCGTGAACCCGGCCGCCGGTGGGCCCTCGGCCACGAAGTGGTTGACGGAGGGATCGCCCAGCGCGGGCGCCATCGTGGCCCACCCGGCCGCGGCCCGCTCCCATTCGGTGGCGCCCGGGCGCTGGTCCAGCGGGCGGCTCTCCTGGTCGAGGACCAGGCGGGCGGCGGTGCGGACGTTCTGGACCGGGTCGCAGCGGGTGGCCAGCGCCAGGGCGGGCAGCGGGAACACGCCGGTGTACGGGGCGGTCTCGTCGCACGGGGCGGCGCCCCGGTCCGACCAGGCGGCGGCGACGGCGTGGGCCTCGCTCAGCAGCAGGTCCTGGGCTTCGGCGCCCTCGACCACCCCGTCGGGCGTCCACAGCCGCGGCGGGGTCTTCAGCATCTCGCAGCGCCACACCACCTCGATGATCTGGGGGACCGGCATGGTGGGATCG
>Ga0209382_10003445_pt1 | contig 21937 bp, 18 predicted proteins | sample SoiMetdeltSBSDD5_FD_187599 | JGI IMG/M metagenome (GOLD analysis project Ga0209382, IMG submission 187599) | Bulk soil microbial communities from a Populus tree surrounding site in Tennessee, USA - Soil MetaG P. deltoides SBSDD5 (SPAdes) (version 2) | ecosystem: Environmental > Terrestrial >...
CATGCCGGCCTGGAGCGCGAAGCGGAACACGACCTGGGCCGGGGTGCGTCCGCTGCGCTGCGCCGCCCGCAGGACGGCGGGGGAGGCCAGCTCGCGCGCGTTCGCGGTGAGCAGCGAGAACCCCTGGTAGCCGAGCCCCTGCTCGGTGCAGAACGCGCGGACGTCGCGGTCCCAGCCGCTCACCGCGAAGCAGCGGTTCTGCACGAAGGCGGGCTTGACCATGCTGCACTGATGCAGGGTCACGAGCTGCTCGAGCGAGACGTTGCTCACGCCGAGGGCGCGTGCCTGGCCCTTCGCGTGCAGCCGCTCCATCGCCCGCCAGACGTCCCAGTCCTCGTCGGCCAGGCCGCGGCGGGAGGACGGTCCGTGCAGGACGTAGGAGTCGACGTAGGACGTCTGCAGGTGCTCGAGCGAGCTCGCGAATGACTGCTCGACCTGGGTCGCGGGGTCGGCGCGGCGGTCGTAGGGCAGCCGATGGTCCTGGCCGCCGAGAGACGTGAACTTGGTCTGAAGGAAGAGGTCCTCGCGCTGGCCCTTGCCTTCCGCCCGCCAGGCCGCGACCGCCGATCCCACCGCGGCCTCGAAGTAATGCCGGCGCTGGTTGGCGGTGTCGAGGCCACGGAAGCCGGCGGCCAGGGCGAGCCGGACGAGCTCCTCCGTGCGCTCTTCCTTCCAGGCCGTGCCGTAGAGGAACGCGGGCACGGAAGAGCCGGCCGTCACTCCTTCGACTTGAGGCGGGCGTCGTTCTCCTTGAGGAACGCCCGGATGTCGTCCGCGATGTCGAGGAGCTTCGTCCACTGCTCCTTGTAGAGCGTGACCGGGAACCGCCCGAGACCGTAGACGGACAGGCCGCCCTTCTCGCTGACCTTCAGGCTGACGGCGCGGCTCTGCCGGGCCTTGAGCCGTTCGTTCTCGTCCTTGAGCCGGTCCAGCTCGGCCTTCATGTCGTCGCTCATGTCGCCTCCCGCGGAGTGAGGTGCCAGCTCCGAGACTACTCCAGCGGCAGGGTGCGTTGTCGAGGGGGACGGACCCGCGGTCCGTCCCCCCAGGGGGTCAGCTCGGCCGCGAGGCCTTCGCCGGCTCCTTGTCGAGGTCGCTCTCCACCTGAACCTGGTTGTCCACGCGGAAGGCGAGCGTGCCGCGCGCGATCGACGAAAGAACCGCCTTCTCCACCCGGCTGTTCACGAGCCCGGTCAGCGTGATGTTCCCGTTCTCCACGACGATGTGGATGGGCGGGTTGGCAAACGACGCATAGCGCTGGAACATGTCGGCGCCGTAGATCTGGCGATAGAGCTGGACGCGCAGGCGGTCGTCGAAGGTCGACGCCGGCTGGACGCGGATCTGGTTCTTGACCTCGCGCACGCCATCCCGCTCGGCCACGCGCTTGAAGATGTCGTCCTTGTGCCACGGCTGGAGCACGGAGCCCGTCAGCGTCACCACGCCGTCCTCGACGGAGACCCCGACGCTGTCGAAGACGCCGTAATGCACGTAGCCGAGCACCGCGTCGACCACCTCCGACTGGATATCCGCGTCCGCCAGTGGCGCCGGCACGCGCGTGTCGTCCGCGCGGACCGGGCCCACGAAGAGGAGCGCGGCCACGACGGCGACCCCGCCCGTGCGGCGGAGACGCCGGACAGCATGCCTGGTCATGAGTGCTCTCCCTCTGGAGGCCCGCGCCCCCGGCCACGGGCCGATGAATGCCCTCACCAGGGATAACGCTGGCCGCGCGTGGATCCCTGAGAAATCACGTCACAACCTGTAAAGGTTGGCGAGCCTCATCCGCCGCAGCAGGTCCTGGAACTGCGGGTCGCCGGAGAGCCGATCGAAAAGCGGTCCGGAAAAGCCGAGGACCTCGAACGCGCGCGCGTCGTAGGCCTTTTCCAGCCAGGCCATGGCCTCGTCCCGGTGGCCCAGGCCGAGATGCACGATGGCAAAGCTCTGGGGCGAGACGTAGCTCTCACGGGAGGTCTTCTCGAGTCGCGCCAGGAGCTCCAGGGCCTCGCGCGGCCGGCCGGTGACTCCATAGGCGTAGCCCAGCCAGGGGTAGGAGCGACCCGAGCCGCCGCCCACTTTCGTCTCGAAGGCCTCGATGGCCCGAGGCCAGTCGCCCTTCCCCTCGTAGGCGAAGGCCAGCGTCTGGTACACGCGGACGAACTTCGGATCGATCTCCAGCGTCTTCTGGAGCCGCTCGATCGCCTCGTCGTACCGGCCCAGGCGCACCAGGGCCAGACCCAGCTCGGTGTTGATGGCCAGGGAGAGCGGGCTCAGCTCCCGGGCGCGCTGCGCCTCCGCGAGCGCCTCCTCGTGCCGCCGCACCGTCATCAGGTAGACGGCGTACGCGCGGTGGCCTTCCGCGTAGCCGGGCTCCAGCTCCAGGCTGCGCCGGAATTCCCTGTCCGCGCCCTCCCAGTCCCAGTCGTAGCGGTAGAGGACGCCCGCGAGCGAAGCGTGGGCTTCGGCCAGGGTGTCGTCCAGGGCCAGCGCCTTCCGGGCCGCCGCCTCCGCCTTCGGCATGCTCTCGCGCGGGGGGGCGACGCCCTGGACGTCGAACGCGCGGTAGGCATCGGACAGCCCCGAATACGCGGGGGCGTAGGCGGGGTCGCGCTCGATCGCCTGCTGGAAGTAGCCGACCGCTTTGCGCGAGGTCTCCGCCGACCGCATGTTCCAGTAGAAGCGCCCCTTGAGGTAGTCCTCGTAGGCCTCGGGATCGACGGCGGCCTGCGTCCCGGCCATCCGGCGCTTCTCGTCGGGCTGGAGCTTGACCTCGATGGCCTGGGCGATGGCCGCCGCGACCTCCCGCTGGAGGGCGAGGACGTCGCGCCGCTCCCTCTCGTAGCTCTGCGCCCAGAGATGGCGATCGGTGGCGGCCTGGATCAGCTGGGCCGTGATGCGCACGCGGTCGCCCGAGCGCGAGACCGTGCCCTCGACGATCGCATCCACGTCCAGCTCCTCGGCAATCCGCGGCAGTGGCTTGCTCGCCCCCTTGTATTGCGTCACCGAGGTGCGAGAGATCACGCGCAGGGCGCGGACCTGCGCGAGGTCGGTGGTCACGGCGTCGGTCATGCCGTCGACGAAGTAGTCCTGCTCCGGGTCTCCCGTGAGGTTCTCGAACGGCAGCACGGCCAGGGACCGGATCGGCTCGGATGCGAGTGGGCCGCGCGCACGCGGCCCGCGGCTGGTCACGATCAGGCCCCCGGCCAACGCCACCGCGGCGACCACCGCCGCCCCCGGCCAGGACCGGAGGCGAAATCCCGGAGGGCGAAGGGGGCGCGGCCGCTCCTCCACGGCGGCCGGAGCGGGCGGCGGGGCCTCGAGCGCCGCGATGAAGCGGTAGCCCCGCCGGGGCAGGGTCTCCACGAAGCGCGGATTCTCCGCGGAGTCGCCCAGGGCATCGCGCAGCCTCTTGATCGCGCTGTTGAGGCCGACGTCGAAGTCCACGAACGTGTCGCCCGGCCAGAGGGCCTGGCGGACCTCTTCGCGCGTCACGACCTCGCCCGGCCGCTCCAGGAGGAGGCTGAGGATCTGGAAGGGCTGGGCCTGCAGCCGGACCTTCACCCCGTCCTGGTGAAGCTCACCCGCCGCCGGGTCGAATTCGAAGCCTGCGAAGCGGTATGTCGGGTGGGATCGAGCGGCTGCCATGAACGCGCCCCACGTCACTGTAACCCCCGGCGGGCGTGCACGCGAGCGGTCCGGACACGTCTCGGGCCCGCCTCGGCGCCGGTCAGACGGATGTCAGCCCCAAATCAGCCGCCGGCCATGGTGTTTCGGCTTTGATTCGCGCAACGTGCCTGCGCTCGAGCCACGAGCACGGAGGCCCTCGTGAAACACCCCACCCTCGCCGTCGCGCTGCTCTCGACGGCGCTCCTGGGCGTCCCCGGCTTCCGCGGCCAGGCCGCCGCCCAGGCGGCGACGACGAGGATCGCGTACGACCAGTGCTGGGCGGATGGCGGCGCCTATGACTCGTACTGCTCCATCGGGACGGTCGTCGACGGGCACGACGCGCTGGTGGCCAATGGCATCGGCCCACGGTGGTCCCCGGACGGATCCCGGATCGCGTTCACGGGTGGGGACGATCCGGGCGCCCGTTATTACTTGAGCGGCTCCTACGCGGAAGTCCTCTCCTGGAGCGCCGCCGACGGCAGCGTCACCAACCTCACGAATCATCCGGCGAACGACTGGTCGCCGGTGTGGTCTCGCGACGGCACGAAGATCGCGTTCGTAAGCGACCGCGACGGGTCGCCCGAGATCTACGTGATGGAGGCCAGCGGCGCGAACCCGACCCGTGTCACACACGACGTCGAGTTTGCGGGAACGTTCGGCTGGTCCCCGGACGGCGGCCGGCTTGCGTTCGCGAGCGCGCGGGACGGAGTCCTCGAGCTCTACGTGATCGACGCGGACGGTTCGAACCTCACGCGCCTCACCAACGACGTCGGCTTCGCGGGGCCGCTGGCCTGGTCACCCGACGGGAGCCGCATCGCCTTCGACTGCGTGGGGGCCGGCGGCGCGGACATCTGCGCCGTCGGCGGCGACGGCACCCACTTCGTCCGCCTGACGACCGATCCGGCCCGGGACTGGGGCGCGGCCTTCTCGCCCGTCGACGGCCGGATCGCCTTCGTGACCGAGCGGTTCGGGGCCGGCCCCGAGATCGCGGTCATGGACGCGGAGGGGGCGGTCGCGCGGCTGGCCGCGGGCACGGGCGGAACGCAACCGGTCTGGTCGCCGGACGGGCAGCGCCTGACCTTCGTCACCACGACGCCGAGCTTCTCGACCGGGACCTGCTATTTCGACCCCGGGCCACACAACGCGGACGACTTCTGCGGCTTCGTCTACGACATGGACGTCGTGAACGCGGATGGCACCGGGCTCACGACCATCGCCAGCGGCGCCGACCCGAATTGGTTCGCGCCCCGGCCCGGCCAGCCCGTGGCCGCCTTCACGCCTGCCTGCAGCGCGGGGACGTGCTCCTTCGACGCGGCCGGCTCCTTCGATCCCGATGGGACGATCGCGAGCTACGCCTGGCAGTTCGGTGATGGGACGAGCGATTCCGGACCGGTGGCTCAGCACGCGTACGCCGCCGCCGGCCCGTACGGCGTCACCCTGACCGTCACCGACGACGGCGGCGCCACCGGAATCGTGAGAGTCATGGTCCCGGACCCGATCGCGCCGGTGGCCTCGTTCACCGTCACCTGCAGCGGGCCCACGTGCACGTTCGACGGCTCCGGCTCCTCGGACGCCGACGGCACGGTGGCCCGCTACTTCTGGAACTTTGGCGACGGAGGCGTGAACGTCGGGGCCGTCGTGCATCACACGTATCCCACCGGAACGTTCTCCGCGAGGCTGACCGCCATCGACGACACGGGTACCCGAGGCACCGCGTCTCAAACGGTGAGCGTCGTCAACGCCCCGCCCGTCGCCACCTTCACCTACACGTGCAACGGGTTCACCTGCGCCTTCGACGGGTCGGGGTCGTCCGACCCGGACGGGACGATCGGCATATACCAGTGGTATTTCGGCGATGGCGGATACGCCCTGGGCCCGACCGCGAGTCACACGTTCGCCGCGGGTACCTACACGGTCAAGCTGGTCGTCACCAGCAGCGACTCCAGCGAAGGCACCCAGAGCCAGACTCTGAGTATCGGCGCCAACGCGCCACCGATCGCGTCGTTCACCTTCGCGTGCAGCGGACTCACGTGCAGCTTCGACGCGTCCGCGTCCTCGGATCCGGACGGGAGGATCCTGAGGTACGCCTGGGACTTTGGCGACGGGACGACCCTGATCAGCGGTTCAATCCCCCCGATCGCGAGCCGGACCTACGCGGCTCATGGCGCGTACACGGTGACCCTGACCGTCACGGACAACGGCAACGCGGCGAGCCAGACGACCCACGTCGTCACCGTCAGTGCTCCCAATGCGCCGCCGGTCGCGTCCTTCACGTCCGCCTGCAGCGCGCTCACGTGCAGCTTCAACGCGTCCGGTTCCTCCGATCCCGATGGGACGATCGCGAGCTACGCCTGGAGTTTCGGCGATGGGACGAGCGCGTCCGGGGTGACGGCGAGTCACACCTATGCGGCGGGCGGGACGTACTCGGTGACGCTGACCGTCACCGACAACGCCGCGGCCACGGGCCAGGCCGCCGGCAGCGTCACGGTGGTGGCGCCGAATGTGCCGCCGGTCGCGTCGTTCACGTCTGCGTGCAGCGCGCTCACGTGCAGCTTCAACGCGTCCGGCTCCTCCGATCCGGATGGGACGATCGCGAGCTACGCGTGGACCTTCGGGGACGGGACGAGCGCGTCCGGCGTGACGGTGAGCCACGCGTACGCGGCGGGCGGGACGTACTCGGTGACGCTGACCGTCACCGACAACGCCGCCGCCACCAGCACGCAGGCCCAGAGTGTCACCGTCGCGCCTCCGGAGATGCACGTGGGCGATCTGGATCGCGCGAGCACGAGTCAGCAGAACAATTGGACGGCGACCGTGACCATCACCGTCCACAACGGCGGCCACGGGCCGCTGGCAAACGCGGTGGTGGGCGGAGCCTGGAACGGCGGCAGCACTGGCTCGTGTACCACCAACGCCAGCGGGCAGTGCGCGGTGTCCAGGACCGGCATTCCCAAGAGCAGCGGGACCGTCAGCTTCACCGTCACGGGCGTGTCGCTGGGAATCTATGTTTACAGGCCGGCGAGCAATCACGACCCCGACGGCGACAGCAACGGCACCACCATCACCGTGATGAAGCCATAGCAGGTTCGGACGCAACTCGTTCCGGAACGAGTTGCTTCAAGCATCACTTGAGGTCGCGATCGCATCCGGCCGCGCCATCGCTGGGCTACAATCCGCCACCCTCGTCGCGAGAAGGAGCGTGTCGCATGCCCAGCGCCCGTCTGAGCCGCCGCGAGCTCCTGGAGAAGAGCATCGCCGCCGGCGTCGCCAGCGTCGCCGCCGGCCTCACCCCGGCCGCGATCGCCGCGGCCTGGGACGAAGCGGCCGCGCGACCGCGCACGCCGGAGAACGCGCTGGGGCCGTTCTACAAGAAGCACGCTCCGGACACCCGCACGATGCGCATCGCGGGCGACCCCGGGATGCCGCTCGCGGTGTCGGGCGGGGTCTTCAGCACGCGCGGCGAAGCGCTGCCCGAGGCCACGGTCGAGGTCTGGCACACCGACAATCGCGGCCGCTACGACATCGACGGCTATCGGTACCGGGCGCGGTTCAAGCCGGCGGCCGGCGGCAGCTACGCCTTCGACTCGATCATGCCCGGCCATTATCCGGATCGCGTGTGCCAGCACGTGCACTACCTCGTGACCGCTCCCGGGCATCGCCCGCTGGTGACCCAGCTCTACTTCGCGACCGATCCCGTGTTCGAGGGGGATCCGGACAAGAACTTCGGGCGTGATCCGCTGATCGTGTCCCGTGAGCTGGTTCGCCCCGTGATGCTGGTGGGCGATCCGGGCGACGTGCACGCCGTGGTCACGCTTGACCTGGTGCTGGAACGTCTGTGAGAAGCGGCCTCCGCGTCGCGCTCCTCGTGTCCGCTCTCGGCCTCGCCCCGCGATTCGCCACGGCCGAGCTCACGGAAATCGGCCGTATCGCCGTCCCCGCCGAGATCAAGGTGCGGTTCCTCCTCGTCTCACCTGACGGCGAGCAGCTCACGGCCGCGTGCCGCGACCGCAAGCTGCGCGTGTGGTCCCTGCCCTCGGCGAGCCCTTCCCGTCTCCTTCGTACGCTGGAGGTCGATGGGGAGTCCATCTCGGCCCTCGCCTATTCCCACGACGGCGCGTGGGTCGGCGCGAGCACCGGGAACGGAACGGTCGCCGTCTTCCGGGCGCGGACGGGGGAGCCGGCGGCGCGGCTGATCATCGGGGGAAAGGCGCGCGCGGGCCTCCGCCTGGGCGCGATTGCGATCTCCCCCGATGGGTCGCGAATCGCCGTCGCGCCCATGAACACGCCCCCGGAGCTGTGGGACGTGGCTTCGGCGAAGCGCCGCGCGATCCTGGCCACCTCCTTCGGCGGCTCGAACGCCCTCGACTTCTCTCCGGACGGCACGCGACTGGCGAGCGCCGACGAAGACACCACGATCCGTCTCTACGACGCGGACGGTGGGTTGCGCGCGACCGCCGACGATCTCCCGCTGGAGTCCTTCGCCCTCGCCTTCACCCCCGATGGCAAGCAGCTCGTCCTCGGCGGCGCGGACAAGAGGATCACGCTCATCGACGGCATGACGGGCAAGGTCGTGCGCCAGCTCCCGAAGCAAGCGGACTCCATCGCCTGGCTGGCCGCGCGGCGCGCCGGCGGCACCGTCGTGAGCGGATCGTTCAAGGACGAATCGATGGACCTTCCGGGAGCGACGCTGGCCTGGGCTCTCGACGGCTCCGCGCCGCGCGAGATCAGCGCCCAGCAGCAGTTCAACGGCGGGGGAGCGGTGAAGGACGGCCGCCTCCTGCTCACGACGATGGCGGAAGGCGCGATCGTCGTCTGGGCCGCGCGGTAGCTACCGGCGCCCGTCCGCCTCGTAGACCACGGTCCCCCCCAGCACGGTGACCAGGGATCGGATCGCCCGGATCCGCTCGGGCGCGCAGGCGAGATAGTCGTCCGACAGCACCGCGAGGTCGCCCAGCTTGCCGACTTCGATCGAGCCCTTGCGGTTCTCCTCGAAGCTCAGCCAGGCCGCGTTGGCCGTCATCATGCGGAGCGCGTCCTCGCGAGAGACCGCCTGCTCGGGGCCGATCACCTGGCCGCCCTCCGTACGGCGCGTGACCGCGACGTACATGGTGAGGAACGGGTTGTACGGATTGAGGGAGTGATCGGGATCGACGCCGAACATGTGGTCGGTGTTGAGGACCACCTTCACGCCGGCGCGGAGCCACTCCGCGAGGCCGAGGAACGGGCGCAGGCGCGCCTCGCCGAGGGCGGGCAGCAGGGCGTCCGCATCCTTGTAGTACCAGGCGGGCTGGGTGTCGACGGCGACGCCGAGGGCAGCGGCGCGCCGGGCCACCGCCGCGGTGGGGAAGTAGGCGTGGATCAGCGTGAAGCGCCGGTCACGGATCGGGCGGTCGGCGTCGGCGGCCTCGAAGGCGTCCAGCACGGTGTCCACGCCCGCATCGCCGGTGACGTGCGCGCACATCTGCCAGCCGAGCCGATGTCCCGTGCGCACGATGTTGCGGATCTTCTCCGCGGAGATCGTGAGGAAGCCGCGGTAGGCGGGGTCGGCCACGCCGTAGAGCGACGCGGCCGCGGGGCCGTAGAGCTCGCGCATGAAAGCGGTGCCGGCCAGGATGCCGCCGTCGGCGAAGATCTTGAGCGGGCCCACGCGGAGGCGGTCGTCGCCGTCGCCGAAGCGCAGCGCGAGCGACCGGATGAAGGCCTCCGTTCCCTCGACGGTGCCGTCGGAGTCGACGCGCAGGGTGACGGTCGCGCGCACGCGCTGGCGACCCTCGTCCCGGAGCTGGGCGTAGGCGCGGTAGCCGGCAAGGCTGGCCGCGCGCTCGATGACGCTCGTGATGCCGACCTCGTTGTAGCGCCGGTGGACCTCTTCCAGCGCGGGCAGCAGGCGCTCGGGACGCCCCCCGGCCTTGTATCGGTCCAGCAGGCCGCCCACGTTGCGCAGCAGGCCCGTCGGCCGGCCCTGCTCGTCCTTGACGATCGACCCTCCGGGCGGAGGCGGAGTGTCGGGGCCGATGCCGGCCGCCTGCAGGGCGGCCGTGTTCACCATGAGCGCGTAGGCCGCGTCCACGACGACGGGATGGCGCGGCGCGGCCTCGTCGAGCTCGGCGCGCGTCGGCAGCCGCCTCTCCGCCAGCCGCGTGGGGAAGACACGCGGCGAGAACACCCATTGCCCGCCCCGGGCGGCGGCCGTCTGCTCCCGGATCCAGGCCTGGATCTCCGCGATCGTTCGCAGGTCGCGGAAGGAGCCGCCCGCCTGGCTTTCCGCCACGCCCAGGGCGTGCACGTGGCTGTCGATGAGGCCGGGGATCACCGTCTTGCCCGCGGCATCGACGACGCGCGTCCGGGGACCGACGAGAGCGCGCGCCTGCGCGCTCGTCCCCACGAGCACGAAGACGCCGTCGCGGATGGCCACCGCCTCCGCGACGCGGAAGCCGTCGTCGACGGTCAGGACCTTGCCGTTGAGGACGACGAGATCGGCGGGCGCCGGGGCGGCCCGGGTCGCCGGCGACATCGCCAGCACCAGGGCGAGCGCGCGCAGCACGGACGAACGGAAAGGAATCGGCATCACACGAGATCCGCATTGTATAGTCCGCGGCGAGGGACGCGCCGCATGGACTACGTCAAGCTCGGCCGCTCCGGCCTCGAGGTCTCCCGTCTCTGCCTGGGGTGCATGAGCTTCGGGGTGCCGGAGCGGGGCCTCCACCCCTGGACGCTGGACGAGGAGAAGAGCCGCCCGTACTTCCGCCGCGCGCTCGAGCTGGGCATCAACTTCTTCGACACCGCGACCAACTACTCCGACGGCACCAGCGAGGAGATCACCGGACGCGCCCTGCGGGAGCTGGCCCGCCGCGACGAGGTGGTGGTCGCGACCAAGGTCTACTTCTCGATCCGCAAGGGTCCCAACTCGATGGGGCTTTCGCGGAAAGCCATCCTGACCGAGATCGACGGCAGCCTCCGCCGCCTGGGCATGGACTACGTGGACCTGTACCAGATCCACCGCTGGGACCACCGCACGCCGATCGAGGAGACGCTGGAGGCCCTGCACGACGTCGTGAAGGCGGGCAAGGCGCGCTACATCGGCGCTTCGTCGATGTTCGCCTGGCAGTTCGCCAAGGCGCTCTACCTGGCCGACCGTCACGGCTGGACGCGGTTCGTCTCCATGCAGGACCACTACAACCTGCTCCACCGCGAGGAGGAGCGGGAGATGCTGCCCCTCTGCGCGGCGGAGGGCATCGGCGTCCTGCCCTGGAGCCCGCTGGCGCGCGGACGCCTCACGCGCGACTGGGACGAGACGAGCGAGAGGATCCGGACGGACGAGTTCGGCAAGACGCTGTACACCGCCAACGTCGAGGCCGACCGCCGGGTGGTCGAGCGCGTGGCCGAGGTCGCGAAGCGGCGCGGCGTGCCGCGGGCGACGGTGGCGCTGGCCTGGATGCTCCAGAAGGCGGTGATCACGTCACCCATCGTGGGCGTGTCCAAGCCCCACCACCTCGACGACGCGGTGGCGGCGCTGTCCCTGAAGCTCACGCCGGAGGAGGTCGCCGCCCTCGAGCAGCCCTATGTCCCGCACCCCGTCGTCGGATTCTCCTGACGGAAGGGACTACTGCAGCCCTCTCGACGCGAGCCACGCGCGCTGGCGCGCTTCGCTCTCGTCGTCGTGCCGCCGTGACCGTTCGATGACGCCGCGCACGGCCGGGTCCAGCTTGAGCATCATGTCGCCCAAACGCGGCTCGGCCGCGGGCCGCGCGGAGTCTACTCGCCCGAGACCGCGGCTAACATAGGCGACTTGTCGATGCTGCCCGCCGTACTTCTGTTCGCCGCCGCGGCCGTGCCGTCAACGCCACCCTCGATCCTCGTCTCCCGCCAGCTGCTCGCCTCCGAGCACCTGGCCGTCGGCGACGTGGTCGCGCTCTCCGGCGATGCGCGGGGATCGCGGGCGAGGGAATTCCGCATCGCCGGCGTCTACGAGCCGGTGCCCGACCCCGCGCGCCTGGGCGCGGCCGCCCTGGAGGTGCGGCTGCACCTGCCCGACCTCTTGGACCTCACCGCCGATCCCGCCGATCCCGTGGCCGCGGAATCGGTGCGCTCGATCAACGTGAAGCTCGCGTCCGGCGCGGACGTCGAGGCCTTCAGCCGCGAGCTCGGCGCGCGCGTGCCCGGCCTCCTCGTGCGCGACCTGGCCGGGGCCGACGACGCGGACGTCACCTTCGTCGTGCTCGACCGGTTCCACCTCGCCATCTCGCTCGTCACCGTGATCGCGAGCTCGATCTTCCTCCTCGCCCTCATGGTCATGCTGGTGGACGAGCGGCGGGACACCGTGGCCATCCTCCGGCTCATCGGGCTCCGGCGCCGCCGCATCTTCATTCAGGTGCTGGCGGAGGGCCTGGTGATCGCGCTGGCGGGCGCGCTCTTCGGCGTCGCCCTCGCCGTCCTCCTGGAGGGCGGCTTCAACCGGTTCTTCCAGTGGCGCTACGACACCGCGCTCGTCTTCGTCCGGGTCACGCCCGCCATCGCCGCGCGCGCGGTGTCGGTGGCGGTTCCCCTGGGGATCCTGGCCAGCGTCGCCGCGTCCTGGAGCCTGCTCCGCCGCGGGGCCATGGCCCTGGCCCGCCGATGAGCGCGAAGGTGTGGGCCTTCGCGCTGCGCAGCCTGGCCCGCCAGCCCGGGCGCGCGATCCTGGGCATCCTGGGCGTGGCCGCCGTGGGCGCATTGCTCTTCGACATGCTGCTGCTCTCGCGCGGGCTCCTCGTCTCGTTCCGCGCGCTGCTCGACGCCGCCGGATTCGACGTGCGCGTCATCGCGGCGGACGCGCCCGCCTTCGCCCGGCCCCGGATCGCGGACGCGGAGGCGGCGGCCGCCGCCATCCGCGCCCTGCCCGAGGTGGACGAGGTCGTCTCGCTGCGCCTCGGAAACGCGAGCGTCACCGGCCCGGACGGGCGCGCCCACGACGTCTTCTTCCTGGGCGCGGATGCGCAGAGCCGCCGCCGGCCGTGGATCCTCCTCGAAGGGCGCGACCTCGGGGCCAGCGAGGCGGCGCCGCCCGCTCTGGTGGTCAATCGCCAGCTCGCGAAGGCGCTGGGACTTCGCCCCGGGGCCGAGATCACGCTGCGCGGAGACTGCGCGCGGGGCGCGGCCACGGCGGCGCCCCCCGTGCGGTTCCGGGTCAGCGGCGTCGTCTCCTTTCCCTTCGACGAGCCCAAGGCGATGACCGCGGGCACGCGGCTCCGCGACTTCGGCCAGACCTGCGGCCTGGACGAGCGGGGCGACGTGGACATCTTCCTGGTGGCGTCGCGGGAAGGAGCCGCGGCCGCCGCCGTCCGCTCCATTCGCGCCTTGCGCTCCGACCTGCACGCCCTCAGCAACGACGAGATCGTGGCCCGCTTCCAGCAGGTCGGCTTCTCGTACTTCCGCCAGATCTCGGCCGTCCTCAGCTCGATCACGCTCTTCTTCGGCTTCCTCCTGATCACCGTGCTCCTCACCGTCTCCGTGAACCAGCGCTTCGCGGAGATCGCGGCCCTGCGCGCCCTGGGCTTCACGCGGGCGCGCGTCGTGCTCGACGTGCTCGCGCAGGCCGTCCTCCTGGTGGGGACGGGCGGCCTCCTGTCCCTGCCTCTCGGGCTGGCCCTGGCCCGCTGGCTGGAGTCGATCCTCCACGCCATGCCGGAGATCCCCGCGGACATGCACTTCTTCGCCTTCGAGCCGCGCGCGCTCCTGCTCCACGCGATGCTCCTGGCCGTGACCGCGGTGCTGGCCGCCCTCTATCCGATGCGTCTGGTGTCCCGCCTGCCCATCGCGGCCACCCTGCGCAGCGAGATGGTCACGTGAGCGCGCCCGTCGTCGAGGCCCGCGGCGTGACCCGGACCTTCCCCATGCCCGCGGGGCCGGTGGTGGCCGTGCGCGACCTGAGCCTGAGCATCGCCGCCGGCGAGCTCGTCTCCATCTGCGGACCCTCCGGCTGCGGCAAGTCCACCCTCCTGCACATGCTCGGCTGCGTGGACGCGCCCAGCCAGGGGCAGATGCTGGTGGACGGCGTGGACGTGAGCACGCTCGCGGACGCGGAGCGGAGCGCGATCCGCCTCTCCAAGATCGGGTTCGTCTTCCAGCGCTTCTTCCTGCTGCCGATGCTGACGGCGGCGGAGAACGTGGAGCTGCCGCAGGCGGAAGCGGGGAAGGCACGGGCGGAGCGCCGGAGCCGGACCATGGAGCTCCTGGACTACGTGGGCCTCGCGCACCGGGCGCACCATCGCCCCTCGCAGCTCTCCGGCGGCGAGGCCCAGCGCGTGGCCATCGCGCGCGCCCTGGCCAACCGGCCGCGGCTGCTCCTGGCGGACGAGCCCACGGGCGAGCTCGACCAGGCCACCGGACAGCAGATCGTCGAGCTCTTCGAGCGCGTGCACGCGGACGGCACCACGGTGGTGGTGGTCACCCACGACGCGGCGATCGCGGCCCGATCGCCGCGCGTCCTCTCCATGCGCGACGGCCGCCTCGAGGACGGGGCCTCCCGATGATCCTGCTCATCGCGCTCCGCTCCGTGCTCGCCCATCCCGTGCGCAGCGGGATGCTGGCCTGCGGCTTCGGGCTGGGCGTCAGCGTGATGGCCACCCTGCTCGGCGTCGGCGAGGTGATCCTGGAGCAGGCGCGGTCACCCGCCCTGGCCGGCGGGGGGGACGTGGTCGTCACCTCCGCCACCGGCCGCGTGGAGTCCGCGCGGTTCCTGCTCTCGAGCGTCCTCGGCGTGCCTCCCTTGCGCGACCGCGTGGCCGCCGCCTCGCCGCGCGCGCGCGCGTCCCTGTACCTCGTGCGCGAAAAGCGCGTCGTCCCCGTCGCGGCCACGGGCGGGATTCCGAGCCGCGAGCGCGCCCTGGGCGAGAGCGAGACCGCGAAGGTCGCGGCCTGGGTGGACACTCCCGCCGACGCGGCCTGGGCCGCCGATCCCGCGAGCGTGCTGCGCAGCATGGACCGCTTCCATCCCGTGCCGGACGTGCCCGCGCGTACCTCTTCGTGGGCGGAGTGGCTCTACTTCAACGGCGGGTCCAGGGACGCGCGCTTCTATCTCACCTTCATGGTGGGCCCGCCGCGCCCGGACGGCCGCCGCGCCGCGGGCGTGCGCCTCCAGCTCGAGGAAGGCGGCCGCACCATCTCGTACGGGGAAGGCACGGAGGTGGACGCGGCGGCCGTGCTCGCCAGCGCGCCCGACCTCGTCATCGGGAAGAGCGAGGTGCGGCTCGACGGACTCCGCTACCGCATCCGCCTCGACCTCCCGCGCATGGATGAACCGGGGGCGCGCACGTCGTCCTCCGCGCCCGCGCGCGTCACGGGCGAGATCACGCTCGACGCCGAACCCGGCCGCTCGCTTCCCCCGCTCGCCATCCGCGGGACGGGGGGCTGGCTCACGGGCTACGTCGTTCCCGTGATGTCCGGGGCGCTGGAGGGCGCGCTGGCCGTGGGAGACCGGGTCATCGATCTCGGCGGACGCGGGTATCACGACCACAACTGGGGATTCTGGGACGGCGTCACCTGGCAGTGGGGCCAGGTCCACCACGACGCGCTCTCCTTCGTGTACGGCCGCGTGCGGCCGCCCCCGGACGCCGCCGATCCCGAGCGCATCCCCGGGTTCCTGGCCGCGCTGGGACCGGAGGGCCCGATCGGTTACGCGGCGGACGTCACCATCGCGGAGACGAACGATCCCGCGACGGGCCACCCGCGCCGCATCGTGGTGCGCGGCCGCGGCCCATCGCTCCGCCTGACCATGGACCTGGCCGTGGAGGATCAGGTGGTCACGCGCATGGCTCCCGGCTTCATCGGCGGGTCCACGGACTTCCTGCAGCTGCGGGCGCGCTATCGCGTCGAGGGAAGCGCGGGCGGCGAGCGCTTCGACTTCGAGGCGCCGGGGGCCGCGGAGACGTTCCGGGGCCGCGGGCCGGTCAGCGCGGAAGCTCCGGTGCCGCCGTCGTCTCCTCGGCCGTGAGCGCGCGCAGGAACGCGACGAGGTCATCGCGCTCGCGGGCGGTCAGCCTCGCCGGAGCCAGCGCCGCGTCCAGGTAGGGGTTGGCCTTGCCGCCTCCCGCCATCACGTCCACCGCTTCTTCCAGCGTCGCCGCGCTGCCGTCGTGGAAGTAGGGCCCCGTGCGCGGGATGTCGACGAGGGTCGGTGTCTTGAAGGCGCCGCGAAAGCGGTCCTCGCGCACGATGTTGCCGCGGCCGAGGTCCGGCTTCTCCGCGCTCATCCCGATGCCCACGTTGTGGAACTGCTGGTCGGTGAGGAGCGCGCCGTTGTGGCAGGTCGTACAGCGGGCTTTGCCGTCGAACAGCGCCCAGCCGCGCCGCGCGTCTTTGGGCAGCGCCTTCTCGTCGCCGTCCCGGAAGCGCAGCCAGCGCGACCGCTTGGTCACCAGCGTGCGCAGGAAGGCGGCCAGGGCCTTGGGAACGTTTTCGGCGGTGGCGTCCTCGGCGAACACGGACTGGAACTGGGACCGGTACCCTTCGATGGCACCCAGCCGTGCCGCCACTTCGGCCGTGCCCGGCTTTCCCGCCCTGCCCGGAGCGAGCGTGAACCGCCACATGCCCGCGGCTGCCCGCTCCAGGGTGGTCCCGGTGCCGTCCCAGAAGAGCTTGTCCTGGTAACCGACGTTCCAGAGGGTGGGGCACACGCGGCCGCCCGCGGGCGTCCCCTCGGTGAACCCATGCTCCGGGCGATGGCAGGAGGCGCACGCCTTCGTGCCGTCGCCACTCAATCGGGGATCGAAGAAGAGCTGCTTGCCCAGCGCGACCTTGGGCGCGGTCATGCCGTTGTCGGCGGGCACGGCCATCGGCTCGTAACGGGGGAGGGCCGGCCACTCGTCGGGCCGCGCCGCGGCCACGAAGGTCAGGACGGCGAGAACGGTCGCGCCGGTTGCCGATCGGGAGAGGCGATGTCGCTGGGCCATGCGAGAAGGTTAGGGAGCGCGCGACCATCACACATCGGCACGAAGGAGGAGGCGCTCGCTACGACTTCCGGCGTACCGCAACTTTTGCCAAGAATCGGCATGGCCCCGCGGCGTATCTTCTCGGCATGCGGAGGGCATCATCATGACCACAGTCGAGACGCTGCAGTTCCCCGCCGTGCTCACGGCTCCCGGCCGCGCGCCGGAGATCCCGGAGGCGGCGGACGTGTATGGCTGGCTGATCGGGAGCTGGGAGCTCGACGTCCGCCACTACGGCAAGGACGTGACCGGGCGGGGCCTCGAAGGCGAGGTCCATTTCGCATGGGTGCTCGAGGGGCGCGCCGTCCAGGACGTCTGGATCATGCCGCGCCGCGCGGAGAGGGGCGGGGAGATCGACCGGACGTGCAACATGTACGGGACGACGCTCCGCGTGTGGGACGCGTCGATCCAGGCCTGGCGCATCACGTGGATCAACCCCGTCACCGGCCAGCGCGACGAGCAGGTCGGCCGCTGGAGCGGCAAGGACATCGTCCAGGTGGGCGCCCATGCCGATGGAACGCCGACGCGCTGGATGTACACCGAGATCACGCCGGACTCCTTCCGCTGGACGGGCGAAGCGCTGGAACCCGACGGCCGGACGTGGCGGCTCGAAGGCGAGTTCCGCGCCCGGCGGGTCAGCGCCGGTCGACGGTGAAGGCGACGCGCTCGCCGGCCTTGCCCTCGAGCCTGAAGGTCACCGAGCTCGCGGTCACGGCCACGACGTCGCCCGCGATGATGTGGATGCGGGCCGTGGTCGCGCGCGCGCCCATGAGGTCGAACCTCCATAGCCCCGGCTTGCCCGCGGCGTCCACGAGGGTGGCCTCGACCCGCGTCTCCTCGCCGGCCAGGCCGGACATCCCGTACGTCTTTCCGCGGCCCGCGAACGAGACGGCGCCGTCGTGCACGATCTGGAGCCGGCCCTCGAGCGCGAGGTCGCTCGCCCACTGGACGGCGGTGTCCTTCAAGGGGACCACGCAGCCGGGAGGCGTGTCGACGAACACGCTCGGGACCGGCGTCGCGGGGACGGTGATGACGGCGGGCCCGAAGATCTGGCAGCCGTCCACCGCGTTCGCGCGGATCGTGTAGCAGCCCGGCCCGGGCACGGTGACGTCGAGGGTGGTGGAGTAGGTGGGGCCGGGTCCGCTCACGGCCTGGCTGGCGACGTTCGTCGGCGGCGACGCGCAGGCTGCTCCCGTGAAGTCGGCGAAGAACGTGACCCTGCCCGTGAACGAGGCCGTCGCGGAGACCGGAATCGACATCCCGGTGAAGCACTGGCCGCTGGTCGGGCTGTTGATTCGGATGGTCGTGACGCAGGGCGCGCTCGGCACGGTGGTCGTGGGCGTCGTCGGAGGCGGCGGGAGCTGGGCGACCACGTTGCGGCTGCGGCAGTGGCTGGCCCCGCTCGGATCCACGACGCAGGCCTCCATGCCGTAGCTGCGGTCGAAGGCCCGCAGGTCCCGCAGTGCGCTCGCGGTGTAGGTGTGCGTCTCCACGCAGCTCCCGCTGGCCTTGGCGCCGTCGCCGAACTCGAAGAAGAACGAGAGCGGGTCGCCGTCGGGATCCGTGCTCTTGCACAGATCGAAGGTCACGGCGAGCGGCGACTGCCCCTCGGGCGGATCCGGGCTCGTCTTGAGGACGGCGAAGGGCGGATGGTTGGCGGCCTTGGGCAGGAGCGTCGTGGTCGTCGTCGCGCTCGTTGCGACCGGCGTCGTGGTGGTCGTGGTGGCGGCGCTGCTCAAAGTGGTGGGCGTGTCCTCACCGCCGCTCACCGCGACCGCCGTCCCCGCCACCGCCGCTCCCGCCGCCGCCACCCCGATGATCGCGCCCGTGGCCAGACCGCCAGCGCCCACGAAACCCGCGGGCAGGGAGGGGAACACGGCCACCGTCGCGTTGTTCAGGAAGGGAGCCACTGGCACTTCCTTCTTGCACTCCTCGGCCGAGCGCACGACGATCGGGCTGTACTCGGCGGTCCTTCCCGCGTTGAAGCGGCGGTCCTGGGCCTCGACGTAGTACTCGATCTTCTTGCCGACGAGCTTCTTGCCCGGCCTGGGCAGGATCCCGGCGTGGCAAGGCTGATCCGACTTCATGTCGACGTAGTACCAGCTCGGGACGCCTTCCGGCCGGAAGTAGACGCGCGCCCGCGCGAGGTCGGACGCGGGCGTGAAGCAGGAGCTCATCTTCGGGTACTTCCCGACCACGATGCAGCCCACCGCCTTGTGATCGATCTGGAGCGCCTGCGCGTGCGCGAGGGCGGGGCTCAGGAACAGGAGCGCGCTCCCCACGACGGCGGCGCGCCTCGGCATGCAGGTCATGGGGCCTCCCGTGGCTCTTCCCTTGACGCGGGAACGGCGGGCAAAACGTCTCAGGACGAGAGGTGTCACCCCCGGGGGGCATACGCGCCACCGGCCGCGGCGTTACAGCCCGGCCCGAGAAAATTGGCCGCGCAAGTCGCGTGAATGGACGCGGTTGCGCATGCGCCCGCCGTCCGGTGACTGCGCGCACATGGCACCTGCCTTGCTCAATGGACCTCCGTCGTTGGTCCAAGGGGGTGCCCGATGTTCCACGTAGCCTCGCGACGTGCCCTGGCCGCTGCGGTCTTCTCGGTGAGCCTCGCTTCCGCCGCTCCGGCGGCCGCGATCAACCTCTTCTCCGTCCAGCAGGACGCCCAGGTGGGGCGCCAGGCCGCGCAGGACGCGGAGCGGCAGCTCCCCATGCTGCGTGACGGGACGACCGAAGGCTACGTGAACGCGATCGTGCAGCGCCTGGCCGCGGTCGCGCCGGGCCCGCGGTTCGCCTATCGCGCCCGCGTCGTGAACACGTCCGACATCAACGCCTTCGCCCTGCCCGGCGGATACGTCTACGTCAACCGCGGCCTGATCGAGTCCGTGCGCAACGAAGGCGAGCTGGCGGGCGTCCTGGCCCACGAGATGGCCCACGTCGCCCAGCGCCACGGCACCTCGCAGGCGAGCAAGGCCTACGGCGCGCAGATCGGGGTCGGGCTGCTCGGCCAGGTGCTCGGCGGCCGCGACCACCGGCTCGGCATCGGCGAGCAGATCCTCGGCAACCTCGGCCTGAGCGCGCTCTTCATGAAGTTCAGCCGCAACGCGGAGAGCGAGGCGGACCGGGTGGGCGCCCAGATGATGGCGCGTGCGGGCTATGACCCCATGGCCATGGCCAGCTTCTTCGACCTGCTCGCGTCCAAGCAGCGCGGCAACCCGAGCGCGGTGTCGCAGTTCTTCAGCGATCACCCCTCGCCCCAGAACCGCTCGGCCAGCATCCGTGCCCAGGCCGCGCAGCTCGGCGGCGGACGGGTGACCCAGGTCGGCGGCTTGCAGACGGTGCAGGCGCGGCTGGACCAGATGCCGGCGGCGTCGCGCCGGCAGGCGATGTCCCGGACGGCGTCGCGGCTGCGCCGGCGGTAGCCGCCCGCTCTTCACAAAACTTCATACGGCGGACAAACGCCGGAAAGACGCGCGCCCTACCTTCTCTCTCGTGAGGCCGTGGGGGCACGGCCGAAGCGGGAGGATGCGATGGACGAGAAGAGCGACGTGACGGGGGGCGCGAAGCCGAGCCGGCGCCGGACCCTGGTGTACGCCGCGATCGGGGCGGGCGCGCTCCTGACCCTGGTCGCGGCCCGGCCCATCACCGCCGCCATCCAGAACACGGCCGGCGGTTTCCATCACGGGTGGCGCGGACACTGGGGCGGCCGCGGGCACAACATGAGCCCGGAGGCGGCCAAGGAGCACCTCCAGATCGCCACCAAGTGGATGCTGCGCGACATCGACGCCAGCGCCGAGCAGCAGGATCGGGTGAACGCGATCGCGGCGTCGGCGGTGGACGACCTCTTCCGCCTGCGCGAGCGCCATCAGCAGAACCGGGACGCCTTCCACGCGCAGCTGGGAGGCAGCGGGAACGTCGACCGCGCCGCCCTCGAGGAGATCCGCAAGTCGGAGATCGCGCTGGCGGACGAGGCTTCGAAGCGCCTCGTGCAGGCGCTGGCCGACGTGTCCGACACCCTCACCCCCGAGCAGCGCCAGGCCCTGGCCGAGCGAATCCACAAGCACCACGCGCAGTGAGCGAGCGCGCCCGGCAACGGGCGCGCTACCATCCGCGTCCATGGCGGACCGCATCCTCATGATCGAGGACGATGCGCACCTGGCGGCCATGGTCTCGGAGTACCTCGCCGGCAGCGGCTTCGAGGACACGGTGGCGCCCCGCGGGGACCGTGGCCTCGCCCTCCTGGAGGGCGGCTCCTTCCGGGCCGTCCTCCTCGACGTGATGCTTCCCGACCTCGACGGCTTCGAGGTCTGCCGCCGGATCCGCGCCCGCGCCGACACGCCCGTCCTGATGCTGACCGCGCGCGGCGACGACACCGATCGCATCGTGGGCCTGGAGCTGGGCGCGGACGACTACCTGCCCAAGCCCTTCAACCCGCGGGAGCTGCTGGCCCGGCTGCGGGCCATCCTCCGCCGCCGCACCGCGGGCCCCGACCATCGGCCGCTGCTGCGCTTCGGACGGCTCGAGATCGACCGCGACGCGCGCCAGGTGCGCCTGGGCGGGCGCGAGCGCCCCCTCACCAGCCACCAGTTCGACCTCCTGGCCGCCCTGGCCGAGAGCGCGGGCCGCGTGCTCTCGCGCGAGGCGCTCATGGAGCGCGTCCGGGGCGACGCCCTCGAGGCCTTCGACCGCAGCATCGACGTCCACGTCTCGCGCATCCGCGCCGCCATCGAGGACGATCCGCGGCATCCCCGCCGGATCCTGACCGTGCGCGGCGCCGGCTACGTGTTCGCGCGCGCCCAGGACGACGACTGATGCGCCGGTTGTACCTCCAGGTCTACGTCGCGTTCCTGGCCATCTTCCTCGTGTTCGCGGTGCTCGTGGCCGCGGCCTGGCATCACGGGGCCCTGGCCGCGCAGGACCAGGACACGCTGGACGGCGCGGCCGTCCTGATCGCGGAGCGCCTGCCCTCGGGGCTGGCGCCGGCGGACCAGCAGCGCGCGCTCGGCGCGCTGGCCGCGACCCTGCGCCTCAACCTCACCTTGTGGAGCGCGGACGGACAGTCGCTGGCGGCGGCGGGGGAGCGGCTTCCTTTCCCGGGGCGGCGGCTGCAGAGCGGATGGATGCCGGCGCGGGGCGGACCCGTCGGCATCCTGCGCCTGCCCGACGGCCGCTGGCTGGTGGCCCGGCAGAAGCAGCGGCGCCTCGGCCACGGCGGCATCTTCGTGATCCTGGGCCTGCTCGCGGTGGCGGTCGCGATCGGGGCCTTCCCCGTGGTGCGCCGCCTCACCCGCCGCCTGGAGCGCCTGCGCCTC
>Ga0209382_10003446_pt1 | contig 21933 bp, 21 predicted proteins | sample SoiMetdeltSBSDD5_FD_187599 | JGI IMG/M metagenome (GOLD analysis project Ga0209382, IMG submission 187599) | Bulk soil microbial communities from a Populus tree surrounding site in Tennessee, USA - Soil MetaG P. deltoides SBSDD5 (SPAdes) (version 2) | ecosystem: Environmental > Terrestrial >...
TTTTATATTTAACTACACAATACTTTGATCTTTCTATAGATGACTAAATTTTTCTATTTTTATCGTTAAATTGTAATTTTATTAACCAAAATTATTATATATCTAAGTTATAGTAACTAGTCCCATGATTTAACATAAAGGGTTATAAGTGTTAATTATATCCGAATAATTTTAAAATATATTTATTTAATGGCAATGAGGCTTTGCCCATTCTTCATTTGAAAATTCAGAGATGTCACAATATTTGGAATAGATAATTGCCAAGTTATTTTCTATTAATTCTTTATTCAGATTTATTCCATCACAATAAACTACACCAACCTCTCTTCCATATCTGTCTCCTCTACGCTGTCCATCATCAATGTCAACTTCACCTTTTTTATTTAGACATAAACTTTGTACTAATTTCTTGGCTTTCATATATCCTTCTTCGCCTCGTTCAGGAGTATTTACCAATGCTAATCTTATTCTATTATCATTGATATCTAGTGTATCACCATCAACAATATGATTAACTATTCCTTCAAATTCTATATTAGCTTGTTTTTTATTTTCTTCTCTATAATTTGCTTTGTATAATGCATAAGTAGAAAAGGATATAATAATTAATATAATAATACCAATAAAAAGTAATCTTTTATTTTTTATAGCAATCATAATCGTTTAAATTAATAACTTTGATTATATTACTATTTGTAATAACTTTATCACATTATTGTCAAATTTCCAAACTGTATCCTCATTTTTTAATTTTGTTTTTTATTTATTATCATACTTTACCATCAGCTCATGGAAAGTTGCACATCAAATGCTGATATCTATTATTAGTAATATATTATAAGGTATTTAAAATTCCCTTAAATAAATTATTTACCGAAAACATATACCGATTGTTCTAATTATATCTAATATGTTAGATGATCAATCATTGGCAAAGCCTGTCATAGTCTCAAATCTTCTATAGGATTTTGCATTTGCATTTTGTCATTCTCTTTAAGAATATGAATATTACTCATATTATAGGTTGTAGTAGTGAATTTCTTTACCAACAATGGTTCATGACTCTATTCATATTTTATATTTGTAATCATGAGAATATGATTGAAACTTAAATACGATTTTATATTAAATTAGTTATTCATGTTTACCAAATCTATCATTATAGTTGATGATGATCCAGAGTTAATTAATCTATATAGCGAAGCCTTAAAAATGAGCGGATATGATGTTTCTAGTTTTACTGATCCTTGTTTGGCATATCAACACATAAAGGAAAACCCGAATCAATACTCATTAGTAATTACCGATGACAAAATGCATGATATGAATGGATTATTTCTTGGTACGAAACTATTAGAAATAAATCCAAAACTAAATGTAATCATAATGAGTGAGTTTGGAGATTTGAAATGTAATTATAAATTTAATCTTCTTAAAAAACGTGTTTCGATATTTAAACTAATTAGTGCAGTGAATGAAAGTATATCAAAATCTATTTCACATGGTGATAAAATCTAAATTAAAAATTTGTGAATGAATGAAAATTTCAAGGCATGCCATCTACGAAGCAGAATAATAAAAATGGGTAAATTTTCTTTTATAACTTCTTTTGAAGATGATCATAAAAAATTGTTCCTATTATACAAATCAATCTACATACTTGAAATTTCTATTTTTTCTTGTATCTTATATTTTTTATCATAATTGCTATCAAATTGTAGATATAATAACCTATCTTTAATCTATGCCTTTATACATTTATGTACTTCACCATAAAAGGTAATATTTTAAATATAACCATGTTAAAAAATAAAAAACTAAGTAAATTTATTAATTTTTTCATGATGAATTATTCGATTGATAATTTATACTCTCACTATTTTTTATATAGCAAATCTGAAATCTTTGTTTAAGGTATATATTATTATGATTTTAATTTATCACTATGATAACTTTATTTTTTATATAGCTATATTCTTAATTATAATCGGGATAATTGCATTATTATTGACTTTTGTCTATCCTCCCTCTCATTATCACAATATTAAAAATATTATAAATTTACAAATGATAGAGAAATTTATTATTATGATAGTTAAGTTAGTTTAATAATTTGTAGTATTATATGATATTTTTTATTCTATAAATCATATTTAAATAATTTCTATGTGAAAGAATAGAAATGAGTGATTCTCATCTGGTTGATCATTTTCATCTAGACACCATTTGTTTGAGCAAATACTTGTGGAAGAACAAAAGAATTCTAATCAATAAAAATACATGAACCCATTTTGAATTATATGTGATTTAATAGTTTAAACATTTGAATATCTTTAAGATAATGCTAGAATTGAGTTCTATCAATAATCATAAGAGAAGGATTAATGATGAAAATTCTGACTTCTTGCTTTAGTAGTGTCTTCAAATTTACCATATGTCACATTATAATTTAAGGTAATTAATTAATAGCCATAACCTTACAATCGCAGTAGAAGATCTGAAGTCTAATACTACAATTAAGTAGGGCTATGACTAGAGTACAACGGCTTTACATTAAGCCTATTGTACATAATATTAGTAATCATACAATATAACAATTTTAAACAAAAGCTATAACATTGCACCAATAAGAATAATTATTACTAATCATGTATTGGTCCCAGGATTTCTAAATTTTACTAAAAATAATCTTTGGGAAATAGAATATAATAATTAGAGTAGTTTGAAGTAGTCATATCCTGAGATAAACAAATTATATAGATTTAAAATAAAGTTAGGAAGTATATTTAGACTGAAAACACTAGGATTGAACTATTGATGGTCTAAGGGATAACTGACTCAATAACTGCTACTATAACGAAATTATATAAATCAGTTTTAATTTGTAACTTTAATTAAAATAATATATAATATAAAATTATTATCGTACTATTAGACTAAGGAATAACTGACTCAATAACTGCTACTATAACGAAATTATATAAATCAGTTTTAATTTGTAACTTTAATTAAAATAATATATAATATAAAATTATTATCGTACTATTAGACTAAAGAATAAAAAAGGCGATTTGAAGGACTTGTTGAATTGTTAAAGCATGGAGCATAAGGGTTTTACTGATGTCCGAAATTATTAGTTTAGATGTCAAAAGATTTTGAAACAAAATATATTAATGACGTATTTAATTAAATATAATAAATTTTTACTGACGTTATAATATATAAATTGATATAAATTGATAATGATTAAAGAAACGTGAATTTTATAATTTAAGGCCTTTGTATTTCCAATGTCATTTTTAAAAATCCCTACAATTAATACGAATTAGAGTACAAATATCAGTGGAATTCATTTAAAAAAGATGGTATTATTTTTTTAATTTGTATATCTGTTATTAATAAAGAAAACAGAATAATAGTATGGTTGATCATCAGGATAATAATAATTATAATTCAATAAGACATCGAAAAAGGAATATGCAACAAAGAGTGTTACAATCATCCATATCCAATATATCAAAACAACGAATTGTATCTCTTCAGGTTCCATCTAATAGAAGAAACGAGATCGAACAATTTTTAAAATTATTTGGATATAATTCTGAAAAAACTATACTACAGGTACATTTGATTGGCTTTTTTAGAAAAAAAAATTTAAATCAAAGAGAAATTGAACAAAAATCAAAATCAGTTAAGAGATATGGAGGAACTTCCTTTGTAGTAGTTGGAAGAACATATGATCCTACTATTATAGAAAATGTAATTAAACCAAAAAGTAAAGATCCTTTTGAATCAAGTCCTGGATATATAGGATATCTTTGGAAGAAAAAGAACCGTGAAAATAAATCACCTCATGAATTAATTCCACTAGATTTTATTCCTGTACATTTACCATATCCTGATGATTGGAAAAAGATGTTTGCAACCAAAGGATTCTTAATAGCAATGCATGTTCCCACTCCATTTGTAAAAGATAAAAATAAGATTACAAGAGCACTATATCGTATTGCAAAAAATGGTCCTGACATAAGAAAAGAGTGGAATTTCCTTAATGATCTCAAGAATTTAGGTTATAATACACACACGTATACTAAAAATTAATTATTAAATTCAGCAATCAGTTATCAATTACATTCCATATTCTAAAGATTTAGCTCGTATAGCATCAATTGAAGTTCTTCTTTAACTTACATCTATTATTGATATTATGTTTTTAGACTATATATAATAATGATAATTCAAAGAGAATTAAGTCTGGCCCTATAATCGAAATACCATCTTATTATTTGGAATTAATTCAAGTTAATTCATAATATTTATTTTATAAGCATTATACAATAATATCCTAGTTGTTAATAAAAAAACTACTTATATTCTTCTTTTACTTCATTCCTATATTTTTGAAGTAGTTTATGTAGTTTGGGGTCAATAACAAAATTGCAATATGGATCATCTTTATGTTTTTCATAATAATCTTTATGATAATTCTCAGCAGTATAAAAATTCTTAAAAGGAGCAATTTCTGTCACAATTGGATCTTTGTAAACATCTTTTTTTTCTAGCTCTTTTTTTGATTTCTCTGCAATCTCCTTTTGTTTTTCATCATGATAAAAGATTGCAGATCGGTACTGAGTGCCAATATCATTACCTTGTCTATTGAGCGTTGTCGGATCGTGAGTATGCCAGAAAATATCAAGGATTTTTTCAAAAGGTATAATTTTGGGGTCAAATTTTATTTGAATTGATTCTGCATGACCAGACTTACCAGTGCAGACTTGCTCATAGGAAGGATTTTTTAATGTTCCTCCCGTGTATCCAGGGAGAATATATTTAACACCTTTAATTTTCTTGAATATTGCTTCTGTACACCAGAAACAGCCATTAGCAAGTGTTGCTGTTTCAGTTTTATCATTATTATCATTATTATTATTATTCATTTATTTTGGTAACTCCTTGTCCTTTGGGATAAAACGAATAGATAATGAATTGACACATTCGCGTGTATTCTTGTCTGTTAGCTGTTCTCCAAGAAATTCATGTCCTAAATGTGCATTGCAATTTGCACATTCAATTTCGGTCCTTATTCCATCCGGGTCAGGAACATGCTTTATTGCATTGGGGAAATATTCATCAAAGCTGGGCCATCCACACCCAGAATTAAATTTGCTTTTTGATGAAAAGAGAGGCATGTTACACCTACGACAGATAAATGTTCCATCTTCGTAAAAATTGTCATACTCACCAGTAAAAGGAGGTTCAGTTGCTTTACCTATAATGACTCGTTCTTCCTCAGGGTTTAGTTTATTGTAATTCATACTATTAACTTGCCTTAACAGATTTTTGAACTTTCTGATTTCTTGTAATATTTTTTAATATATCAGAACTTGGCTTGGGAAATTCAGTAATACAATAAAATTACCATGTTAAATAAATAATAAATTTAATTAGTAACCATCAATTCTATAAGCCAAGTAAAATCTATTTTTTCCTGTTCATTTAACTTTCGTAGCGTAGCTTTACATTCTTGTATAATGTCTGAATATTCTACAGTTATTCCTAATTCTGCAAAATTTTTGTTGAAACTATATATATGATAATTCAAAGAATCTTTATCTTTGATTGAAATTGTTCCTGGGTTTATATTTGGTCCACCTCTAAAGATTAAATTTTTGAAAAAACCTGGAGAAGTTTCATTGAACATATTTTTTAAATGTATAGCAGCCATATTACCATTTTCCGGAAATATCTTTTCCAATAAATTTAAACTCTTTTTAAAGAAATTTAAAGAATATTCAAAATCCAATTTACTACCATCTTGTGTTTTTCGAAGATTAAGCCCATGTAACAATAAAATTAATCTTTCAATTGCACACTGATTTTTAACTAATTCAGAATGAAATCTTGATAATGATTTTCTAAAAAAATCAACTGACCAGATTTCGTTGCTTAATTCTTCATTTAATGACCTAGCCCATGATTCTAAATTAAATTGTATAACTTTTGGAATAGGTTCAATATAAAGAGGTTTTTTTAATTCTGTTATAGTAATTGTCTTTTTATCTTTAGTATCAGATAATATAGAATAAATTTCGCTAATTTCATTTGCTACATCATTTGGTTTATCACGAATTTCTTCATTTTTTACTCTATGTACAGTATAACCCATATTTTCTAGTGCTCTCTGACGTATCCTATCTAATGTTTTTCTATGTTCTTTATCATGGACCTTGCCGTCTACTTCGATAATAAGGTTTTTTCCAATTATCAAATCCGGTGTAAAATAGTCGCAACTTGTATACCAAATAACTTTATTGTAATAAAATGGAATTTTTTTAGATTTCAATATATTTCTTAACTTCCATTCAGAGGTTGTTGCCTTTGGGGGCTTGTAATAATTGTCCATTAATTATTCGTAAAATATATACTACTCTTAAAAATTGTACTGTAGACTTTGTATTTTTGTATTTACAAATTAACTTCTAATTTTAGATTAAGACTTCAAAGTTGAATTTTTCGGTTAAAAATTCTATTAACAAATACTTTATAACTTTCGATTGGCTGTATTTTATATTGACAGAAAAATTTGGTTTACCTTTTGAGATAGTAGAATCTAAAAAGACTGATAAAAATAAGATTTCTGCAGGTTTAAAAAAAGTAGAAATTTTTGTTAGTCCAGAGCAAGTTGAGGAAGTAATATCTGAAATAGAGGATTTAAAATTGGAGGCAACATTGTATGATTCTCATGGTTATGGACAGTCCAAACAAAAAATAAGATCGGGGAAAGCAGGGGGACAGACTGCAATAGTCTCCTCAAATCGTAAAACTATAGTTACAATAGCAGAGTCCGATGTTTTAGAAGATTTAATTAAAAAGCTCAAGCATATAAATGACAAGAGTGAAAAAAAGATTGGTGTAATCTCCATTCAATCAGTTGATGCTTTAGTTCATCTATAACATAATTCTTCTCTATTTTTTATCCAATATTTTATTTTTTAAAAATGGCAATATGGATTAAATGCTTATAGAATTTAGACTATATTATAACTACAATACGAACAAGATTCAAATCACTTCTAGTCCATTTAATTGTATAGTCTAAATTGCATACTACCTTAATTGATTATATTGTGTAAAGGATGGTATTAAATTATAAATCTAATTTTTAGTTTCCCATTTTTCACACCATTTATTAAGACTCTGTAAAATTAGCTCCAGATCTTTTGTTTTGTTTGTTAATGAGTATTCAACTTTTGGTGGAATTTCTGGATATATTTTTTTTGTAATTAAACCTTCTTGTTCAAGTTCTGATAATCTATCAGATAAAACAGTACTACTAATTCCTTTTAGACTTCTTTTTAATTCATTAAATCTAACTACCTTTTTAATACTTAAATTTTTTAATATTTGTAATGACCATCTTCTACCTAGAACATCCCAAATATCTAATATTTCACATTTTTCTTCCAAAGTTTTAGTCTCCGATCTAGAATTAATATTTTTCATTAGATACTCACCAATATGTTAAATTAAATGATATTATAGTAATAAATATTAAAACAATAATAATATCTATAAAAAGTCTTGTTGAAAAGAAATTGATAAACAGTTCTGTTAAGGTATTATTTGAGGAACTAAAGTGGGTAGTGGAATGAATGTAACAGGAATAGTACAATTACCAGTTTGTAATGAAGTGGAGGTCTTACTGTTACTAATGAGGAGGATTTATCCTTATATTAAGAGAGAATCAAATATTTATAAAGATTTTAGTTTCAAAGATAAAATACTAATTTATAATATTGTTATTTGAGACCATAATAGTATAAATTATTATTTATTCTAATTTATAGCAATCTTATTATTATGAACGTATGAAGCCTTTTTGCTGAAAGAGACTTTCTTTTATCCAATTCTCAAATTCTTTATCTGATAATTTTTGTCGTGCATTGATAATTGAAATTGCATCCTTTCCTACTAAATATCGTACTTCTCGATTATTGGATTCTATTGCTTTGTAAATTATCTTAGCTACATCTGACGGTAATGAAGAAGAATTACTTTTAAGCATAGGTTCAAAACCTTCATAGAGGTTTTGGGTTAATTGTGAATATGCTGAGATTGTATTATTTGTATTATTATTTGCTACGTCTGCATTTTCAAAGAAATTACTTTTAACCACTCCTGGTTCTATTAATATAACATCTATTCCAAATTGTTCTAATTCATATCTCATTGATTCAGATAATCCTTCTAAAGCAAATTTACTACTGATATATGCAGAGTTTAGAGGTATTCCTATTTTTCCCCCAACAGAACTTATATTTATTATGTTACCCGCTCTTTGATTTCTCATTATCGGTAGTACTTCTTTAGTAACCCTAATCACCCCAAAGAGATTGGTCTCAAATTGTGATTTAAATTCCTCAATTGATATATCTTCTACTGCTCCCATTACATCATATCCAGCATTATTAATTAATACATCAATCCTTGAACTTTCATCTTTGACTTGTCTAATGGCATCTTTAACTGATTTATCATCTGTTACATCTAATTGTAAAACTTTTAAAGGAAGATTTTCTTTTTCAGCAACATCATTTATTTGCTGTGATTTATTTAAATTTCTCATAGTTGCATAAGTATAAACTCCATTTCTTGAAAGCAATAATGAAGTTTCAAAACCTATACCTGAAGAACTACCTGTAACCACAGCAACCTTTTCTTGTTGACCTTGGTTATTCATAAATGCTATTTTACATCAAGTTATATATAATAACTAGTTTACAAATTATACAAATTATTATTATGACATTTTCGTTAATACTTTTGTAATAATTTTAATAAATATTTATTTAATTCAATTCCAGATCATTTTAATATAAAATTTGTAAACTAAACAGTTTAAGAAATAGCAATTAAATAAATTAATTTGTATTCTAATAATACTGCTTTGCTACCACTATCATAGGAGAATCTTTATGTTCAGACAGTCTTTCTCTAGCTGATGGATTTAATGATCCTAAAAAGAAAATATTATTGTATGATTGAAATAATGTAACAGCAGGACCTGAAGAGTTATCTGCTTTCAAAATATCACTGGAATATAACTATTCAATAATACAGGTAATAGAAAAACATTAGAAAGCATGTGTATTAGAGACAGAACTTTTTAAAAGGATGATTAAATTATAATAATATTAACATATAAATGCAAATATAAGTAATTACTATGATAAAATAATTTTTTCTCTATATATTAGATTTAATAATTTGTAAACCTTTAGACTTATAAAATGTAGAAGTTAATAATTTGATGTGATATCAAATAAAAAAATTAATGTTTTAGGAATTGCTTCTAGTATGCGAAAAGAATCCACCAGCACTAGAGCCTTGAAATTAACATTGGATATAATAAAGACAAATTATGATGCACAAATCCAAATTTTAGATTTAAGACAAACGATACTACCATTTTTGTATTATCAAGAACATGATAAAAAAACCGAAATCTCAATAGCTGAAAAAATGGTCAAATGGGCTGATGCTTTTATTCTTTCCACACCTGATTATCATGGCTCTATGGCTGGTTCTATGAAAAATTTTTTAGATTACTTTTGGTCTGACTTCGCAGGAAAACTTTTTGGGTATATATGTTCTTCTCATGAAAAAGGATTAACAGTAATGGATCAGATGCGCACAGCAGTAAGACAATGTTATGGATGGAGTATGCCTTATGGCATCTCTATAAATGGAGAAAAAGACTTTAGAACAAATGGCAATATTAGAAACGAAGCATTATCACAAAGAATACAAATGTTAGCTCGAGATATCGTAATATATGGAAAATTACATCGAAATCAATTCCTTCATGATTTAAGTTCCCATGAACTAAATACATTTGCCTCTCACTATAGACGTTGATTTAGGGTTAGTTGTAATTAAATTCAGTTTATTGATAGATTTTTTTGTATCATTATTACTATATCTCTATTGATGTAGATATTATAGACTATTTAGGTAAATTAAAATTGTCTTTTTTATTTATATTTTAGTCCCCATTATAATAAAACTAGTATTTATATCGAATTGATTCAGTACTTGAGGTATTTGCCCATTAATTCGTTAATTTTCCATTTGATCTTAATGATCTATTGATTTGCTATGATAGGTATGAATGAGAATATAATAATTTCAATAAAAAAGAATTAATCATGATTTTAAATCCCAATTAGGTGAAATGTGGAAATTATTTTTATTTATATAATTGAAAATAAAAAAATATTAATTCACTATCATATGCTATTTTTTCAATTAATTTTCGAGTTCTACCAACTTAGATTTACTAGCTTTCTGCACAAAAATATCATTGAATCATAAAGTTAGAATAATTTCTAACATATTAAAGAAAACTTTGTGCTACAAACTTTTTATATAAACTAATATAACTGACTATTTAGTAATGGATTATAAAAATATTGGAAATCAAATTCTGAGTCTTGATCCAGATATACGTTTTGTAACAATATTTGATATTAATGATAACATATTTCTTTTTTCTGAACATAGAACCGGAGTGACAAATCTCCTAACAAAAGAAGAAAGCAAACATTCTCTTCAAATTGCACTAGGTGCATGGAAAATGCGCCGCACACTCGAAAAAAAGATCGGAAAAGGCAAGTTTGTACTTGCTGAATATGAAAAAATAAAACGTATTACTATGCCTTTAGATAAGAATCATTTGCTTTATATAACTACTGAGGCTGGATGTGATGCTCTCAGCTTAGTTGATAAAATTAAAAAATTAGATTATAAATAGGCCAGATATAATAATTAATTTAATTGAAGTATTTAAATTGCATATACACTATAAATGTTATTTATATAATTTAAGACAGATTTGGAAGATTTCTTAGTGCCTTTTAATGGCAATATGGATAATACACCTATACAACAAGAGTAACAAACTATTAGTTACAAAATAAGGTTCTATTGAGGATGAAGTACTGTTCTTGAAAATCACCATTGTAACTTTAACTTTTTTATTCCAATAAGCAAAAATTATTTTATTATTTAAGGAAAGAAAATATATTGTCGATTAAAACTTTGACATACATTACAAATTAACTATTATATCTAAAGGCCTTTACTTACAGAATATAATGAATAATGTAATTATTTTCATATTATCAAACCATGATTTTTATTAATTTAAAAAGAACTTATATAAATGCAACATTAAATAATGTTAACATGTCTAGTGATTCTATAGACTATAATCCAGGAGACATTATCAAAAAAGAAGCAAGAGGTTTAGGTGAAGCAGACCTTGGTGAAGTTCAAGAAATTTCAGGAGAATATATAATTACTCAAAAAGGTAATGTAGACAAAGACAGATTCTATATCCCTAAAAATCTGCTAGAGCGTTTTGATGGCCATACGGTCTATTTAAGAGTAACAGAGGAAGAAGCAAAACAATACAAAAAAGAATAATTTCTACAAATTAATTTTTAAGAAAAGTAATATCTCTTATTTTAATACATTTTTTGGTTATTCTTATAAATATTTCATTCCAATCACTAGGAACCAATAAATCAATAATAACTCTAAATTGTAATTAATATTTTTTCCATAAAATAAACCCATCTTTTTGAGTTATTGTATCTATAGAATGAGATAAAAAATTATTTTTGATAAGAGTATTTCTATCTCCTATTACTATTGTTTTTCTCTTACTCCTTGAGAATGCAACACATGATCTTGGAATATTAACAAATCCTATAGCTTCTTGATAATTCATTTTATTGTTAGATCGAACCATTGATATTATTGTAACTTCTGCTTCTTGACCTTGAAATTCATCAATTGTTCCAATTCTTATTCCCTTTTGTAGATAAAAATTACATAGTCTTTCTTGTTGTTTGTATGGAGTAGTAACAATAATGTCCTTGATCCCCATACTGATACATCCATCAACAATCTCTTTGATAATTGCAACTTCTCCTTTATTTGTAAAATGCTTTTCTTCTTTACACTTTCCATCAGTATCAACAAATACAACATTTTTATCATGTTTAAGGACTCGATATAAGTTATCATTTATTCCATTATAATCTTTATTAGCTATATCTGCAGTAGATATATACATAACAGAAGAATCGGCTTCAAGTTTGTACTCATAATAAGGATTAATTAAATCTAAAATATCTTTGTTAAACCTATATTCTCTTTTAAGTAAAGTAGTATGAAAATGTTCCAAGACAGAGCCAAATAGGCTTTCCGTTACATAATCATGGGATACTGGTGGAAGTTGTTTATCATCTCCAATGACAATAATTTTACCATCATTATCTCTTAGTGAAGAAAATAACATTCCCATTCTGTCAAGACCAACTAATCCTGCCTCATCTACTACAACTGCCCCAACTTTAATTATATTGCCAAGATCTTTAGCACTATAATCTGTACTTAATATTATTCTAGCACTTTGAAAAAAATCTTTAGCTATGGTGATCTTATTATAGAAATTATTACTATTATCCGCACAGTTAGAATAGCCTGAACTATAGTAATCCTCCACAATATTGTCAAATGCATATTTCATAAGATGATTATACGTTCTATTTAGATTAGCATTGTTACCATATCTGATAACAAATCCACTAGGTAATTGAATTTTTTCCCGTTGTAGAAGAGAATCTATTTTTGATAAAATGCTATCAATCATCACATTGGTTGGAGCAGTAACTAAAATTGGAAAATAATCATCCTTTAAAAGATCAAAACAGCAATGTGAGATGACAGTGGACTTTCCAGTACCAGGCGGGCCAGTGACAGGAACCGTTTTTTCTGAATTTATTCTATATCTTGCTGTTTTTTGTTCAAAATTTTCAATTCCATCGAAGGATGGAAACATTCGACCAGTATTCATTTTTTTTATACTAGTCTATTCATAACCAATGATTACCTTCTTTTCACGCTTATAATATTCTGCTCATCTATCTTGACACTTCTTTTCTTTAATACTATATCATCAGCATAGGAAGACAGTCTAAAGAAACTATCAAGAAATTTCATTGATATTAATCCACTACTAAAATTAAATCTATCAATAGTAAGAGGTGATTTATCTCTGTTATCGAACAAAAGATAATATAAATCATCTCTGTAAAATTCAAGTGTAATTGATTTTCTATCGATATCAATTGCTCTTATAACTGCATTAGGATTACTTCCTAAATTGGGAGTACCATCAGAAATAGTTACATGTTCACCTACACTAAAATCTAAGAATTGACCAAAATATTCATCACCTAGTAAAGTAATTTTTTGTTTCTCGGCATCAATTGAAGAAGTATCAATATACATATTTGTAATGGCAGATCCTTCTCTTTGTCTTTTCTCTGCTGATTGTAAAACTACATATGCTTTCCATCGATCATCAAGTGAGACCTCTTCTCTTATTCTTTTCGAAAGACGAAATTCTATGTTTCTTTTTATTATTTCATCTTCTGTTAATGCATTACTACTAACAAATGCCCAATTTAAGCATCCTTCTCGTAATGGACATTTAGGACAAAAACCAGTGATTTGTGGAGAAATTTCAGACTTCCAAATTTGTATATATTTGTCTATTACTTTGTATACCTTTGCAAAATCAAATTTTTTTCTATTACCATCTTTATCAGCAAATTGCCATGTATATTTAGGAGGTTCTTTTAGATTTAATGTTTGCATAAGTAAAAGAGCCTCAGCATCTGCTTGAAGATTCCAAACAGCAGTTCTTGGTCGATAATTACCCGTTTTTATTTGTATTATTTCTACGGATTCTTTTTCTACATTAACTAAATCTTCTGCAGTCACATATGGATTTAAATATTCATTTCTATTATAGATGTTATTTCCTTTTTCTCTTTGTTTATTTGAAAGTTTAATTTTAATTAAATCAAGTCTTCCTTCCAGTGGAATTTGGATATTACGAATTGTAAATTCGGGTCTAAAGATGATTTGTTTGTTGTCTGCCTCTTCTTTTGCAAATAACTGATGAATTAATCTATCCGATCTAATTTCTAAATCGTCTAGGATAGAAGGTAAAGGATTTTCTATATTTGAAAGCATAAAACGTTTCCAATTGATTTTGATATCTCTTTCCGCATTTCTAATAAAAATTTCTTTTGCTTTAGATTTTTGAGTAGTTATATTTTTAGAAGAATTGATTGCATTATTACCGTTTTTTAGTGATTGTGTAATCTCCATTATAGATCTTAAAGTGATTCTATGAATTGCATTACCTATTACTCCTTCAGCAGTGAAATTATTATCTGATTCCATGCCAAAGAAAGAAATATTATAAGCAGCACGTTCACAGAGGCCGATATTAGCTATCGCACTTATCCTAGGAAGCACAACTGGATTTATTTTTCTTATAATATCTTTGGAAGTTAAAGTATAATCATTGTCAATATCTTTCTGAAAGCTATCTACCTTGGGAACATTTTTATTTGAAGAATTAAAATCAAGAATTTGACATCCAGAATCAATATTCTTGATATTACTAGTGTTAAGTATATCAGTATGATTAAAATGCCAAGTTGAATGATTATTGATCAATCGTTTCTGCTCCTAAGAATCTTTCATTATTGTTAATTTTTAATGAATTATCATAAATTGGCATCTTTGAATCTGTGACATGAGCTATTTCTTGGGTGATAAAGTCTTCAAGTTTGATATATGATGCTTTTGGTGGTTTGACTTTATTTAGTTGTTTTATTATATTGATAGTTTCTTCAATAAACCTCTTTATTATGACAAAATTTTCATAATTAATATTTGCTCTGCAACTAATAACTCCTTGATCATTTATGGTAATCTTTGGTATAGATTTTCTTAATTTAATTCCTGTGATACCTATTGGTGGTTTTAGTGTAATATTTTCGATATGGTCACCATTAATAATACGATTTTTTATTTCATCATTAACCTCTTCTAATCTTAAATCATATTTTCCTCTTCCTGAATAATTAGCTGAGATTGTTTTACCCCCTATTTTTATAGACGTCGTCTGACTTTCATTTGTAGGCCAATAATCGTAAAGTGAGAGAAGTAATTGCTGCATAATAGAATCTGACTCATTATAAATAAAATCCCAAGTCTGATTGTTTTCCTTAAATCCTATTGCTTTTAAATAGTCTGCAAGAAAGTCACGAGCTTGGTCTACGGTTTTAACTTTACAAACTAAAATTATTTTACTATTTGCAAATGTACTTGCATCAATAATATATTTTAATTTTTGAGATTTAATTGTTGTAGTCTGTTTAGTTATTGCGCCTAATTCTTTACCAGTAATATTCTGAATTATGTTTCCATCAACAATTTCATAATAAGGAACTACCACAACTTTGAGATTTAAAATAGAAGGAATAGCATAACCTGACTGATAGTTATTAGGTTCAAAGTGAAAAGGTTCTTTTAAAAGACGATCAGTTAAGATTTTAAATGAAGAATCAAAATTAGCCTTATCGTAATCATAAATGTTCTCTTTATTTAGATGTTTAATATAACTAGCACAGGAAGGTGAGATATGACTAATTCTAAATGGGAAAATAGATGAAAATTCTATTTCATCTCCTTGATTATTAAAAGTCCTCAATTCTTATCCATCTCCAATGCTTTGATCAATATTTACTATTTTATTGATATCAAATTCCTTTCTTGTTTCTATTTCTGCTAAACCTAAATCTATTAGCTCTAATGCACACCTAACTGGTTTTTGTATAGTATAATATACCCTAAGCCCTATGCGATCTTGCTGTATTACATTTTCATTTATCAAATCTTTGAAATGATAAGCAAGAGTAGATCTTGCCATATTTGAGAATTGAGATATTATTTTTTTTCGCTCAGCTCTTTCTCCATCAATATAATACTGTCTTAGAATTTCAACTAGAATCTTGTATTTAGTTCCATCTAAATTTAAGTTTCGGTCTACTATTTTTTTGGCTAAAGTGAATCCTTCAATATCTGCTACCCTTTTAATTAATCTTCTTTCTATTTTGTTAATACTGGCCTGATAGGCAGTCTTTAAGCATGATATAATAAAGAAACTTGTTAATCCTGGTAATCCAAATGAGTAATTAACTATTTGGTTCAAGGAATAATCATCAAAGAACGTTAATTGTTTACTATTTGGTTTTAATGTATTTTTTGTAGATTCTAAAATAATATTTTTTATATCGTCTTGTTCTCTTATACCAAGCCAAAAAACATCTCCAAATATTTTGCCTAGTCTTTCATTGTTTATCACATAAGAATATGTTACATTCGTAATACAGTATATAAAAGTAGGAACTTTAAATCCATCTAACTTTATTGCATTACAATACTGTACTGCATGTGAAATGAAGGAATCAGCATCATCAACAAGAATTATTCTACTATTTTGAAAATCAACTTCTTTTACCCATTGTTGAAAATTATCAATTCTATCAAAATGATCGTCACTTCCATCTTCCTCTGTTGTATATCCAGACCATCTATCTTGTGCATTAACATATACAGAAAAATTATCATTAAAGCCTTTATTTAAGAAATTTTCAATTATTTTTAGGATAGTTGACCTACCTGAGCATTCCGGCCCGACTAAAATAAGATGTCTCTCATTTTTATGACAAGAGCCTATTCTTTCAGCCAATTTATTTATGATTACTCTGGTACTTTTAACTATCTGTCTTTGATTTGTTATTAAAAAACTTGAATCAAAGGGATTACCAATAAAATCAAAAAATTCGAAAAAATTGGACTGTGATTGTCCTCTTATTACACCACGATTAAATGCTTCTTTAACCGCTAAATGTAGACTTTCTTCATTTTCGAATGGTTTAGACAATTTGATTTTTTCGACTCTCTTGACTTTATAGAACTAGATACATATAAAAATTTCTATAATAATGCTCTAACTGATAATTTTGGATGTCTTTTTGATTTATCTATATATTTCATAGTACACTAGTTCATTAATGGGTACACGATTCTTTCTTTTGCCAGTCAAATTCTTTTTCGCTGGATATCCAAAACCTACTACTATAGTAATATTCATCTGCTCTGGAATGTTGAAGTCTTTTCTAAAATTTTGTTCTCTTATTCCTGTAAATAACCCTGAACCTACTCCAAAATTCCATGCTGCCAATTGCATACTCTGCAGTGCTCGTCCTGCATCAATCATATGATAATTGTACTTTGGATTAGTAAGGATTATTATTGCAAAATTTGCATTTGCCACCCATTTTCCGCTTGTACTATCTTCTGCCAGTTTACTGAGATTGTCTTTATCTTCTACAACTATAAAGCGCCAGTGCTGAGTGTTAAGACCTGTACCTGTTAGTCTAGCTGCTTCAAGTATCTTTTCTCTTATTTCTATAGGTACTTTTTGTTTACTATATTCTCTTATGTCAAGCTTGGTTGCTATACAATCAACAGTATCCATGTTTCTAATAATAACTAATTCATTACAAACGTCTTAAATATTTAAGAAACTAAAAGAAGATGAACAGTAAATAAAATGTTAATCAAGTAGAATCAGAAATCTCAAATAGATTAAATTAGATAAGTGGTTTCGGTCTATTGATTAGAAAATGAAGATAATTTTTTGAGATAGAAGACCAGTGTTTCTCAAGGTTTTTAGAAGATATTAGGAATTTATTCATTCCTATTGAATGAAAAATATGATTGTAATATATTAGTAATAACTAAATAAAGCAAAATTATATGACTGTAATATTTGATAATGAATTCATTTTTCAGACGTGGCTTTTTGTATAATCCTTCTAGGAGATATAAATATCCCATTATACTATATAAAATTTCATAGTAGACATTATATACCATCATAATTATATAAGATTTCCATTTAAAACTACATTACAATGAATGTTCTCAATAGTTCCTTAGAATAGTTATATAAGAAGCAATTAAAAAGTTAAAAATAGATTATTCTATAATAAGATTAAAATGTCATCAATTGATAGTAAAGGAGAAAATGAATATAGTGATGATGAATCAAATATTGTTGGAAAATCTGGAGAGGAAGATGAAGAGCAAGTTTCAGATAGAATAAAAAAAGAAATCAGGAAGGATACTGATATAGGAACTCAAAGTGCTCCAGCAAATTGAATAAATTTAATCTTTCATTGAATACCTGAAGTATTATATCAATTGGAATGTTCTTTTAAATATTCTATTTAGAAAGCATCTTCTAATTTAGTTACTTTATAAAAAAATTTATCTGATTAACAATATTTTTTGCAATTCTAGAGCTGTTTATAGTTATTGATTGAATTGTGTTAATGATTTCCTCTTGATATTGATTAGTTGTATTGATATTTTCTCACTAATTGCTTTGTATAGAATTATTTTCCCCCTAATTATCATCAAAGATATATGTGGCAACATCATTAGGTTAGTCCAATCTTGGCATCAGATTCAGGAAACCTGGAGATATTATCGAGGTAATTAATGAAAAGAGGATAGAAGAAATAACAGAGCTTTAATCTAGAATCAAAAATAAGAATGTAAATAAGCAAACTTGATTATCTGTAAATATATATGGTAGATGATTTACTTTCTCAGTAACATTAGAGAATCAACCATAATCTTTTTTTTATTTCAATATAGTAAATAATTTATTAGTTATCTTTTACTTAATAAATAGTAAGTTACTATACTACATGTTACTTACCAATATATATATACTTACATTAATATAGTTAGTATGATATGTGATTTAAAAAAACAAAGTAATAAAAAAGATAAAAATCTAAATAATATAAATAATTACAATAATTCTATCTTACTAGAATCATTAAACAATCAGAAATTTTATGAAGACGATTTTATATCTGTTAATGATCTTCGTCAGACTGACATAGATATTCTAGAAATTTTACTGGATAATGGAGATGAAAACACAATAGCCACGTTTACATTTAATGGATTAAAGATTCGATCTAATTTACATCAAGAAAAATTATCAAGATCTTTGAAACGATTAAAAGAATTGGGATTAATTAATAAAACAAAATTGGGATATAATTTCAATAAAAAAGAGAAATTTATTTTTTCAAAGTTAAAGAGCATATTAAATGTTGAAAGAAATAATAAAACAAAATATACACAAATCATTCAAGTAACTGTTCCTTTTCAAATCTCTAATGAACAAATAGTTCAGAAATTAGTAGGTAAATATTTTGGTAGCTTAAGATGGATCGGGATCATTCAAAATATTAAAGGATATCAATTGAAATGGAAAGAAATAGAAAATTTTATAGAAATAGTAGTCTATTTATCCAACAATAATATCATAATAGAAACAAATGATGATAACTTATTGAATATATCCAAAGCTTTTAGTTATTCTACAAAAATTATAGAATCAATTTGTAATATCGGAATAAAATATAATTTATTGATATATCCTATAAATCATAAGGATTTTAATAAAATACCTAACTAAGTAAATAAATTAGGAATTATTTTAAACTGAATTTTTCCCTTTTTTTAAAATAATCACTAATGTATGTATTATTTATTGAATCATACGAAGAAAATCAAAATATACAAACAAATCTGTCTAAAATCTTAAAATGCTGGTCTTATAAATGATATTTTGAAATAATAGTAAAAAATTTACAATTTTAATTTTAAAAATATGATATGATAAACAAACAAGATTTAATCTTTTTTACTTTGATATAAGGTAATAATCCAAAAGCCTTATCAATAAGACTTAAAGAGATGGTGAAAAAATGATTAATAGGGAAAGTAATTTTTCAATTGAGACATCCTATCGAATCGAATATTATCCTATCAAGAAAGAACTAGCTTTTCAACCAATTATTAGGCATCAGTTTTAATTGATTTTTAGGCGGAATGGTGTTGGTCCTTGTGGAATAGTAAGTACAACTAGAGCAATTAGCTCTCGCTGGAAGGAAAAGCAAAAGTGTTCAAACTTAATGTTGATCAAAATCAAGAAATCGGAAATAAAGACAATATTCACTCTAACTTCATTAGTATTATTTAAAAATGGCAATTAATTAGCAAGAAATGTTGGACTTCAAAAGAAAAACATGAGACATTTGTAAACAATGTCTTGAATGTATAAACACCCTCTAAAACAAATTATATTTTATTTGTCAAAAATATTTGCTTTTTTATAGTTATTTTAAGAAGTTTGTATTCGTCTTTGACCATATTCATATGTTGAATTTAAGTAGGTGTTAACTGTATCTAGTTAGAAGTATTAATTGTCTTATCCTTTTTTCCTTTTTTTATATCTTTTTCAATATCATAATATTCTCTTTGAGATATCCATTGCTTTTTTCTAAAAAATATAATTAATACTGCAAGGATTATTCCCATAATAACTAAAACCATAATTAAGCCAGAGGGCAAACTAAAGAAATTAGTTAAATCAATTCCATTCATTCCATAAAAACCAGTAATAAATGTTAAAGGCAAAAGTATAACAGAAAATATTGTTAATGTTTTTATGGTATCATTCATTTGCAATGATACATAAGCAATGTAAAGTTCTCTTATAGAGTTAATTGTGTCCTTATGGGATTCAATCAAATCTAATAATTCATTTACATTATCATAGATAATTTTTAAATATTTTGTATGTTTTTGGTTTTTATCTTCTGACTCCTTTTGTGAATAAAGTAAAAAATTAAAAATCTCTCTTATTTTCCAGAAATACCTTCTGAGAATAATTAATTGGCGCGATAATCCCTCCAGATTTACTAATATTTTCTTTGAAGGTTGATACAGAGATTTTTCTTCTAAATCAGTCATCGCTATTTCTATTGCAGTAAGTACTTGTTCATATTCTTCGACAATTATTGTCAGGATATTGTAATATAAGATGTCAATTGTTGATTCAGTTACCATTTTATCATTTTCAAATATTTGTCGTGTCTTCTCTTTAAGATTAATTTGAGATGAATGAATTGTTATTAACCAATTCTTGCCAAAAAAGAGGTAAACCGCTTCTGTTTCTAATGTCTGTAATGTTTTAAACTTTATGTTTAAGAGTATAGTAAATATATAATTTTCTAAAATGCGTATTTGTGGTTTTTTTACGCCACTAGAATATTGTTTTAAAATATTAGCATCAATAGCAAATATTTCTTGAATATTAGAAATTTCTTCAGACGTAGGATTTTCTAAATCCAACCATATTTGATATCCGTTTTGTAAGTCTGTTTGAGAAATTTGTTTCTGTTGTTTAACTCCAGATTTGTCATAAGTAATAATATAATGCATAATATAATGCATTAGTCTTATTGTTTTATTAATCTCTTATCTTTAAATATAAAGATATAATTTATTAAAGAAAATTAATTGAAGAAATACATTGATATAAAAAAGTAAAAATAAAAACTGGCGCTTGAACATCTACCTAAAACAAGATTTTCCTAAGGGGATTGTTGGACTTTTTGATATAATTAAAATTAGTATTTGTATTATTTAAAATTTAGCAAATACCATACTTTTGTATTCTATGCTTTTAACGTTTATCTTACTAAAAAATGTATAAAAAAATTTCGATTTGAAAATATAATATATTTTTAAATTATTCGATTGTTAAAGTTCCTGTCATGTATGGATGTACCATGCAATAGTAGGGGTGTTCTCCTGCATCAACAGCTGTTGTATCTATTTCGGCCGAATCACCACCATTTATTATACTGGTGTCGAAAAGTTTGCCAGAATTAGGGTCTGACCCACTTTCGCCATTAGTTACAGTATGAGGCATAGTATCTGCATTGTTAACTGTTATTTTATCACCTTTTTTGACCTTTAATTCATCTGGATCATAGTCTGGGTTCCCCTGTATTGATGAACCTTCAAGGATTGTCAAGGTACCACCTCCTCCTGCTGTTA